>ENA-OWZT01000003-OWZT01000003.1-human-gut-metagenome-genome-assembly--contig:-NODE-3-length-248660-cov-31.2241_pt1 | contig 248660 bp, 199 predicted proteins | sample MGYA00249265_ERZ652125 | MGnify/ENA primary metagenome ERZ652125 (study PRJEB26925, sample SAMN05827236) | human gut metagenome | biome: ENVO:2100002; feature: ENVO:00000062; material: ENVO:00002003... | reverse complement strand
TCATTTTTGCGGGTGACGCGGGTTGCAACCTCCCCCAACTTACGCTGTTCCCAAGCGGGTGTACCCCTGTCATGTCAGTTGTCCTCAAGTAAGGCAAAAGGCTCCCCTGCGCATATGCGCAAAAGAGCCTTGCAAATCAGCGGGAGCCGTTCGACGATATTACTCGACGGTGTTCTTCGGCACCTCGATGCCGTTGCCGAACTTGACGTCGCGGGCGGCGGCCACGCGGGACGGCAGGCCGTAGATGTCGATGAAGCCGTTGGAGGACTTCTGGTCGAAGCTGTCGCCGGAGTCGTAGGTGGCGAGGTTGTAGTCGTACAGCGAGCTGTCGGAGCGACGGCCGGTGACGACGGCGCGACCGCCGTGCAGCACCATGCGAATCTCGCCGGAGACGTACTTCTGGGTGTCCTCGATGAAGGCGTTGAGCGACTGGGTGGCGGGGCTGAACCACTGCGCATCGTACACCAGCTCGCCCCAGCGCTTGTCGATGTCACGCTTGATGCGGTGCTGTTCGCGCTCCAGGCAGCAGTTCTCCAGCTCCTGGTGTGCGGTAATCAGAGCCACGGCGCCCGGAGCCTCGTACAGCTCGCGGGACTTGATGCCGACCAGACGATCCTCGATCAGGTCGATACGGCCGATGCCCTGGGCGCCGGCGCGGCGGTTCATCTCCTCGATGGCCTGCAGCGGGGTGACGTCGCGGCCGTCGATCTTGACGGGAATGCCTTCCTTGAACTCGATGACCACTTCGTCCTCGACGGGCGGGAACGCCGGGTCGTCGGTGTAGGAGTAGCAGTCCTTGGTCGGGCCGTTCCACGGATCCTCAAGGAAGCCGGTCTCGATGGCGCGGCCCCACACGTTCTGGTCGATGGAGTACGGGGACTTCTCGGTCTGGGTAATCGGCAGCTTGTGCTCCTTGGCGAACGCGATCTCGACGTCACGGGTCAGCGACAGGTCGCGAATCGGGCTGATTGCCCTCAGGGTCGGATCGATGGACGAGATGGAAACCTCGAAACGCACCTGGTCGTTACCCTTGCCGGTGCAGCCGTGAGAAATGGTGTCGGCGCCGAACTGGTGGGCGGCGCGCACGAGGTGCTTGGAGATCAGCGGACGGGAGATGGCGGAGACCAGCGGGTACACGCCCTCGTACATGGCGTTGGCCTTCAGGGCCTTCATGCAGTACTCGTTGGCGAACTCGTTTCGGGCGTCGACCACATACGCCTCGACGGCACCGCAGGCGAGCGCACGGTTCTTGATGGTCTCCAGACTTTCGCCGCCCTGGCCGACATCGAGGGACACCGCGACGACGTCCTTGCCGGTACGATCCTTGAGGTACGGGATGGCCACGGAGGTGTCAAGGCCACCGGAATATGCGAGTACGATTCGGTTGTTGTCTGCCATGGGATGCCTTTCTACAAAAACAAACTGCTGCAAGTATATACGAATGTCTGTATATTTATGCAATCGGTGTGGCGAATACTGAAACGGGCCCCTTCCCGAGCGATTCAGTTCTTCGACGCGAGCGTCAGCAGCCACTGCGAGCGCTCGAAGGCGATGTCGTCCTCGGCACATATCACCATCACCGTGTCATCGCCAGCGATGGTGCCGAGCACGCCGTCGATGGGCTGCTTGTCGATGACGCTCGCCACATACTGGGCCGCGCCCGAAGGCGTGTGGATGACGACCAGGTTCTTGGCCGACGCGACCGATGTGACCAAGCCGCTGAGCACGCGGGATATCTGCTGCTCGGCCTTGGACCCGATGCCGCTGCCGACCGACTCCCTGAGCGGACGGTCGCCGATCGTATAGGCGATGCTGCCGTTGGACAGTCGCGTCTTCATCGCGTTGATCTCGTCCAGATCTCGGCTGAGCGTCGCCTGCGTAACCTCGATGCCCTCCTGGGAGAGCAGATCCGACAGTTGCGACTGGGACGTGACGATGTGCTTGAGCAGCACCTGTTCGATGGCGCTCAATCGCGCGGCACGTGTGGCCGGCCGCTGCACAGGAGGTGTCGATTCACTCATTTATGCCCTTTCCGGTGGCTTGCTGAACGTCTGCGCACCCTGCAAGCCACCCGCATACTACGGCATCGAGCATTAGGCCAGCAGCGATTCGTCGCCCCGCTGCTGCCCGATCAACCAGGTCAACAGCGCCTTCTGCGCGTGCAGACGGTTCTCGGCCTCATCCCACACCACGGACTGCGGGCCGTCGATCACCGACGCGGTGACCTCCTTGCCGCGGTATGCCGGCAGGCAGTGCTGGAACAGCGCGTCGGGCTTGGCCAGAGCCATGAGCTCGTCGTTCACCTGATAATCCCGGAACGGCTTGGAGCGGATGGCGTACTCGGCTTCCTCTCCCATCGACACCCACGTGTCGGTGAAGATGCAGTCGGCGTCGGCGACCGCCTCCCGCGGATCGGTGGTGACCAGGATGGAGCCGCCGTTCTCGGCGGCGATCCGCTCCGCGTCGGCGACGATGGCAGGATCGGGAAGATACCCGAACGGACCGGCGATGCGGACGTTCATGCCTGCGGTGGCACCGCCCAGCAGATACGAGTTGGCCATGTTGTTGGCCGAATCGCCGAGATAGGCGATGGTCTTGCCCGGCAAAGCATCCACACCGCCACGGTGCTGCGCGATGGTGAGCAGGTCGGCGAGCACCTGACAGGGGTGGAACTGGTCGGTCAGCGCGTTGACGACCGGGCAGGTGGCGTATTTCGCCATCTCTTCGACGCGGTCCTGACCGAACGTGCGCCAGACGATGCTGTAGGCCATGCTGGTGAGCACTCGCGCAGTGTCGGCGACCGGCTCGCCGCGGCCCAGCTGGGAACCGGACTTGTCGATGACCAGCGGATACCCGCCGAGTTCCGCCACGCCGATGGAGAAGCTGGAACGGGTGCGGGTGGAGGGCTTGTCGAACAGCACGGCGACGGCCTGGGGGCCGGCGAACGGCTGACGGTAGAAGCGGTTCTCGCGGAATTTCATGCCGAGTTCCAGAATCTGCTTCTGTTCGGCATGGTTGATGTCGTCGTCACGCAGCATATGGCGAAGTTGACCGGCCATGAGGTGCTCCTTCTGTGGTTCGGGATGGGTGCGGATGTTGTATCGGCTTGGGCGTGCGGGGCGGGCTGGTTGTCGCGGCCCGTCCCGTAATCGTCGTGGAGGTCAGTCGTTGGGCAGGTCGGCGGGGATCTTCGCGAGGATGGACACGGCTTCGTCGATTTCCTGCTCGGAGACGATCAGAGGCGGTGCCAGGCGCAGTGCGTCGGGTGCGACCGCGTTGACGATCAGGCCATGTTCCAGGGCCCAGTTCATCGCCGCATGCGAGCAGCGGTGGGACAGGAGGATGGCGTTGAGCAGACCGCGGCCGCGCACGGAGGTGAACAGCGGGTTGCCGGATGCCATGATGCCCTGGCGCAGTTGCTCGCCGCGCTCTTCGGCGTTCTCGACCAGATGCTCGTTCTCGATGGTGTCCAGCGTGGCGAGAGCCGCCGCCGCGCCCAAGGGGTTGCCCGCGAAGGTGGAGCCGTGGGATCCCGGCGTGAACAGCGCGGACAGCTTGCCTCCGAATGAGATCATGCCGCCCATGGGGAATCCTCCGGCGACGCCCTTGGCGAACGTCACGATGTCGGGAGTGATGCCGCCCGTCAGGTCCTCGCGCTGGAACGCGAACCACGAGCCTGTGCGACCGATGCCGGTCTGGACCTCGTCGATGATGAGCAGGGCGTGGTTGATGTCGCACAACTCCCGCACCTTCTTCACATATGCGACGTCCAGCGGACGCACGCCGGCCTCGCCCTGAATGAGTTCGAGGATGACCGCGGCCACAGGACCCTTGCCGTACTGGCCGAGTCCGGTGGCAGAGAACGCCTCATACATCGCGATGGGGTCGCCTGCACGCACGAATTCGATGTTCGGCACCAGCGGCTCGAACGGCTTGCGAATCACGGGCTTCCACGTGGCGGACAGAGCGCCCATGGTACGTCCGTGGAATCCGTGGGTGAGCGCCAGGATGCGCGCCGGCTTGCCGCCGATGCTCGGGCTCGCGCCCGGCAGCGTGCGACCGTACAGCTTGGCGAGCTTCAGCGCAGCCTCATTGCCTTCGGCACCGGAGTTGCCGAAGTAGACGTGGGAGCCTTCCGGGGCCCCGGCGAGCGCAATCAGTCGCGACGCGAGCCTGATCTGCGGCTCGGTCGCGAAATAGTTGCTCACGTGGGCGCATTTCGCGGCCTGCTCGGACACCGCCTTCACCCATGCGGGGTGCGCGTAGCCCAGCGAATTGACGGCGATGCCCGCGAGGAAGTCAAGGTATTCGTTGCCGTCCACGTCCCATACGCGCACGCCTTCGCCGTGGTCCATCACGCGCAGCGGCGTGCCGAACACGTTCATGTGGACCTGGCTGTACTGTCCCAGCCATTGCGAGTCGGTGGGGCCGAGCGTTTCCTTAGTAGGCATAGGAACTCCTCATTTCGATGCCATCATCGGGCACAACCATGGTGCCGATGCCGGCGGTGGTGAAAATCTCATTCAGGATGGAATGCGGCTTGCGGCCGTCGATGATGTGCGCCTGCGGCACGCCGCCATCGAGGGCGCGGACGCAGGCCTCCATCTTCGGGCGCATCCCGGATTCGAGGTCGGGAAGCATGTCACGCAGGTTCTCCACACCGATGCGGCCGATCAGCGAGTTCTTGTCGGGCCAATCGGCGTACAGGCCGTCGACGTCGGTCAGGATGATCAGCTTCCTGGCGCCGAGTGCCGCGGCCAGCGCGGCGGCGGCCGAATCAGCGTTGACGTTCAGCACTTCCGTGGCGTCGTCCTCATCGGGGGCGACCGAGGAGACGACGGGGATGCGGCCGGCCGAGATCAGGTCCTCCACCGCGGAGGCGTCGACGCTCACCACGTCACCCACCAGCCCGATGTCGGTAGGCTTGCCGTCGATGATGGGTTTGCGCTGCATGGCGGAGAACAGGGCGCCATCCTCACCGGACAGTCCCACGGCGAACGGCCCATGCGCGTTGATCAGTCCGACCAGTTCCCTGGACACCTTGCCGGTGAGCACCATGCGTACCACGTCCATGGCCTCCGGAGTGGTGACGCGCAGGCCGCCCTTGAACTCCGACTTGATGCCCAATGCCTTGAGCATGTGCGAGATCTGCGGGCCGCCGCCATGGACGACGACCGGATGCAGGCCCACCTGCCGCAGAAACACCATGTCTTCGGCGAAGCAACGCTTGAGATGCTCGTCGACCATGGCGTTGCCGCCGTATTTCACCACGATGCGCTGCCCGGCGAACTCCTCCAGCCACGGCAGCGCATCGATCAGCACCTCCGCTTTCTGGTCGGCGCGCAGGTCGGTGTGCACGTCGAAATGGAACCCTGGTCCCTTCAGTTCAGTAGCCATATTCTCCTCTATCGCATCCCGCTTCTCCGGCCGGCATGTGCCGGGGAGGAACCGGGAGACTAGCTTTCGTAATCGGCATTGATATGAACGTACTCGTGGGTGAGGTCATCGGTCCACACCGTGGCCTGTTCGTCACCGGCGTTGAGATCGATGTCGATGTGCACCTCGCGGGGGGTCATGTCGACTTCGGAGCGGTCGCGTCCCGCGCCCCCATTCTCGCAGATCCTCACGCCGTTGACGTCCACGGTGACCTTCTGCGAATCGTAGGGCGCCTCTTCGACGGGCACGGTGCCCAGCGAGGATACGATGCGTCCCCAGTTCGGGTCGTTGCCCGCAATGGCGCATTTGAGCAGGTTCGAGGCCGCGACCGCGCGGGCGCAGGCCAGGGCGGCGCTCTCCGTGGTGGCGCCGGTGACGGTGATGCGCACGTCGTGGCTCGCTCCCTCGCCGTCGCCGATGATCTGCCGGGCCAGCGATGCGCATGCCTTGGCGACCAGGGCGTTGAACTCGTCCGGATCGGGCTCGACGCCGGACGCGCCGGATGCGAGCAGCAGCACCGTGTCGTTCGTGGACATGCACCCGTCCACGTCGATGCGGTTGAACGAATGGTCCACCGCGGCGTTCAGCGCAGCCTGCAGCTGACCGGCGCCGACGGCGGCGTCCGTGGTGATGACGCACAGCATCGTGGCGAGCTGGGGGGCGATCATGCCCGATCCCTTGACCATGCCGCCGATGCGATATCCGTCGCCTTCCAGCGATACGGTCTTCGGCTTCGTGTCCGTCGTCATGATGGCGTGGGACGCGTCGCTTCCCGCCTGGTCGTCGTCCGACAGGGCCGCGTACGCGCTTTCCACTCCCGACAGCACATGATCCAGCGGCAGCAGCTCGCCGATCAGGCCTGTGGAGCATACGGCGATCTCGTCGGGCTGCGTCCCGACGAGATCCGCGACCTTCTTGGCCGTCGCCGCCGATTGCTCGTATCCCGCCTGGCCGGTGCATGCGTTGGCTCCACCGGAGTTGAGGATCACCGCCTTGATATGGCCGTCGGCGACCGTCTTGCGGGACCACTGCACCGGTGCCGCGCAGAATCGGTTGAACGTGAACACGCCGGCCGCGCTGTCGAGCGGCCCCTGATTGACGACCAGGGCGAGATCCTTCTTGCCCTCGACGGAGGAGATGCCCGCCGCGACGCCCGCGGCGCTGAATCCTTTGGCGAATGTGACACTCACGGTGCTACTCCAATCTTCGTAAGTCCCTTGTCTTCGGGAAGTCCAAGTGCGACGTTCAGCGACTGCACGGCCTGGCCCGCGGTGCCGCGGTTCAGGTTGTCGATGGCGGCGAAGGCGATGAGACGCCCGGCGTGCCGGTCGGTGACCACCTGCACGTGGGCGGCGTTCGATCCGACGACGTTCGCCGTGGCCGGGAGCGTGCCCGGCTCCAGCAGCACGATGAACTCCTGGCCGGCGTATGCCTTGGCCCACACGTCGTGGATTTCCTCGTCGCTCATGGAAAGCGCCTTGTCGGTCATCTTCGCGCTGACCGTGGCGAGGATGCCACGCGCCATCGGCGCGAGTATCGGCGTGAATCCGAGCGTGAACTCCTCGGCCCGGGCGGCGTCCAAACCTGCCGCATGGGCGAAGTTCTGCAAAATCTCGGGGATATGACGATGTGTGCCGCCCACGCCGTAGGGCACGGCGGAGCCGAACGCCTCGGCGGCGAGCAGGTTCGTGCGCTTGAGGTTCTTGCCCGCGCCCGAATACCCCACCACCAGATCGGCGACGAGGTCACGACGTTCCACGAGTCCTTCGGCGATGGCCGGCTGCATGGCGAGCGTCGTCGCAGTCACGTTGCAGCCCGGCCCGGCAATGCGCTTGGCGCCGGGGAGCAGGTCGCGCTGACGCGTGTACTCTCCGTCTGCGCTCTTGCCGGTGATCAGCTCGGGCATGCCGTACGTCCAATGGTCGAAGAACTCGCCTCCGTAGAACGCGTCCCACGCGGAGCGCTCCTCAAGACGATGGTCCGCACCCAGGTCGACGACCACGGCACCGGGGTCAAGCTGCGCGGCCAATGCCCCGGACGCGCCGTGGGGCAGCGCCAGGATGATCACGTCATGGCCGTTCAGCACTTCGGCGGTGGTGTCCTCCACCGTCAGATCCGCCAGCTGGGGAATATGCGGCATATGCCGTCCGAGTTTCTGCCCCACCGAGGAATGACCCGCCACGCAGGTCACCTCGAAGTCCGGGTGGGCGGCAAGGATGCGCAACGCCTCCCCACCCGCGTATCCGGTGGCGCCAGCCACAGCTACCGTATATCTCGCCATATCACGCTCTTTTCATCGAAGACGAACTACGGCGAGTATACATGTTATGCAGTACATTGCATATATTCATTCATCGGCTTGCGTGTCGCAGCACACGGCCCATCACACCGAAACGGAGTCCCCCGACCCGCTTCCGCCCGTGCCGGGCGCCAGCATGTTGAGCATGGCCTGGTACATGTCGTCCATCGATATGCCGTGCATCGTCATCCATATGACGATGATGGTGGTCAGCACGTTGATGACGACGGCCGCGATGGCCAGTCCGCGGCCCCGCGTATGGAAACGACGGGTGCGCCAGATGGCCAGGCAGCCGATCAGCGCGGGCAACACCGGGAACGAGGACACCAGGGCGAAGATGAACGAGAATATGGCGTAGAAATCCCAATGCCCGTAAATAGGGTTCTGCTGCGGGTCGTTGAGGTCGATGCCGTTGAAATATCGGGGAGGCTCCCGTCGGGGACCGCCTTGGTCGGGCCCACCCTGAGCCGGAGCCGCATTGGGAGCGGAACCCCCCTGAGCGGGAGCCGGCCCGGCTCCGAACACGGAGGCCGGCTGAGACGGCGACGGCTGCGCCTGCGGAGCCGGCTGCTCGGGCTGGCCTCCATATACGTAAGGGTTGTAATTCGGCGGAAACTCATCCGCCCTGGCACCATATTCAGGCTCGATGCGCTGACCATACTGCGGCTGGGCCGCAACATGCCGGGACTCGCCCGAACTATCGTCAGACGATTGCGGCTGTTGTTGCGGCTCTGTCATATGCATGTCCTCCATGGTGCCTTTTCGTCGGCGGTCAGGCGCGCAGCTGCGCGCCGATGACTTCCGCCTTGTCGACGATGGCCTTGCGAATGGCCTCACTGTCCTCCGCGGACAGTGTCTTGGACGGGGAGCGGAAGGTCACCGCGAAGGCGAGCGACTTCTTGCCCTCTCCCACCTGCTCGCCGGTGAACACGTCGAACAGCTCGATGGATTCGAGGTTGGCGCCGGCCGCCTCGCGGACCACGGCCTCAAGCTGGGCCGCGGTCACCGACTGGTCGACGGTGAAGGCGAGGTCCTGCTTGACGGGCGGGAACGTGGCGATGGGCTTCGCCTGCACGGGCTTGCCGTCAAGCGTGCCGAACAGCGCGGTAAGGTTCAGCTCGAACGCCGCGGAGTGCGCCGGCAGTCCCAGCGCCTCGTTGACACGCGGGTGCAGCTCTCCGACCATGCCGACGACCTGTTCGCCCGCGACGATCTGCGCAGCGCGGCCGGGGTGCCACTGCGCGGGCACATCCTGCGCGGCGGGCTGCCGCAGCTCGTAACGCGCACCCAAACGGTCGCAGACACGGCGAACGGCCTCGACGGCGTCGCTCCAATCGACGGCGCGACGATCGCCGAGCCATCCGGAGTCGACCGCGTTGCCGGTCAGCAGGCCGGCGACGTGCAGCGGCTGATCGGGAAGGCCCGCATCCAGCGCGGCAAGCTGCTCATCGCTGGGGCGTACGCCTCCCGGAAGAGCCGGGATGGCGGGCGCGTTCGGATCCCACAGGTACACGTGGCCGATCTCGTATAGGCGGATGTCTTCGAGGCCTCGGCGCAGGTTGCGCTGCACGGTGGTGGCGAGCGTGGGGAGCACATCACGACGCAGGTACGGGCGGTCGCCGGCCAGCGGGTTGGCGATCTCGACGCTCACCGGCTTGATGACCGCCGGATCATAGGAGAACGCCTTGAAGTCCTCATCGCCGACGAACGGGTAGCTCAGCGACTCGACCATGCCGTATTCGGCAAGCGTGTCTGCGACCCAGCGCTGGCGACGCTGGTCGGGGGTCAGCCCGACCGCGCCCTTGACCGGGGCCGGAGGCACGGTGACGGGGATCTCGTCGTAGCCGACCAGTCGGGCGACTTCTTCGACCAGGTCGCACGGCTCGTTCAGATCGGGGCGCCAGGTCGGCGCGGACACAGAGAACTCGCCGTTGCCGCCACCAGCGACACGGCATCCGACATCGGTGAGGATGTCGCTGATGCGGTTGACGTCCACGTCGAGCCCGGCGACGCGGGCGACCTCGGTGGCCTTGAAGGGGATCGGACGGCGATACATCGTCGTGTTCACGTCGGTCGGGTGCCCGGACGGCTCGCCGTTGCCGAACTTGGTGAGCAGTTCGGCCGCCATCTGTGCGGCCGCGGGCTGCAGCTGCGTGTCGACGCCGCGCTCGAACCGGCGGGACGCCTCGGAGGGGATCTTGTGGCGTCGTGCGGAACGTGCGATGGAGACGCTGTCGAAATGCGCGGCCTCCAGCAGGATGTTCTTGGTGTCCGCAGTGACCTCACCGTACAGGCCGCCCATGACGCCGGCGATGCCGAGAATGCGCGAGCCACGCTTGCCGTCGGGCGAATCGGTGATCAGCAGGTCCTCGACGCTCAGGTCGTGTTCCTTGCCGTCGAGCGTGGTGAGCTTCTCGCCTTCGGCCGCGCGACGCACCACGATCGGCCCTTCGATCTTGTCAAGGTCGTAGGCGTGCATCGGCTGGCCAAGGTCCAGCATCACGTAGTTCGTCACATCCACGGCGAGGGAGATCGAACGCATGCCCGCGCGGATAAGACGGCGGCGCATCCAGTTCGGCGTGTGATTCGTCGGGTCGAACCCGTGGATGGCGCGGGCGACGTAGCGGTCGCAGCCGGTGACGCCGTGAATCGGGTTGTTGTCGTCGACGATGACCTCGATGTCGCTGGAGACGCCGGACTCCACCGCGGGAGCGGCGGGGGCGCGCTTGTTGAGCTCGGTCACCGGATCGACGAACTTCGCGCCGGTGGAATGATGGTATTCGCGGGCCACGCCGCGGTACGAGAACGCATAGCCGCGATCCGGGGTGATGTTGATTTCCAGGATCGGCTGGTCGAGGTGCAGCAGGTGCATCGCGTCGTCGCCGGGCTTGAGCGCCTTGTATTCCTGGGGCGTGAAGCCGTAGTCGCGCAGCAGGATGATGCCTTCGTGGCTGTCGCCCAGGCCGAGCTCGCGCTCCGAGGCGCACATGCCATCGGAAACGTGGCCGTAGGTCTTGCGCGGTTCGATCTTGAAATCGCCGGGCAGCACTGCACCCGGCAAGGTCACGACGACCTTCTCGCCGGCGGCCATGTTCGGGGCGCCGCAGATGATGCCACGCGGCACCTTCTTGCCGTTCTCGTCGACCGCGTTGTACGCGGGGCCGACGTCGACATGACACCAGTTGATGGTCTTGCCGTTCTTCTGCGGTTCCGGCGTCGCGTCGACGACATATCCGACGACGATCGGACCGGTGACCTGGGAGGCGTGGATCTCCTCCTCCTCAAGACCGACCCTGACCAGGTCCTTGGCCAGCTGCTCGTAGGTGAGGTCAGACGGAACCTCGACGTGCTCCTTGAGCCAATCAATGTCAACCATAGGCATGGGCTTCTCACTCCCCCATCACATACTGTTCGCTGAATCGCACGTCGCCCTCAACGAGGTCGTGCATGTCGTTGATATCGGAACGCAGCAGCAGCGTGCGCTCCATGCCCACACCGAACGCGAAACCGGTGTACTCCTCGGGGTCGATGCCCGCGGACTTCAGCACGTTCGGGTTCACCATGCCGCAGCCACCCCATTCGAGCCAGCCCGCGCCGCCCTTCTTGTCGGGGAACCACAGGTCGAGTTCGGCGCTCGGCTCGGTGAACGGGAAGTAGCTCGGGCGCAGACGCGTCTTCGCTTCGGGACCGAACATGGCCACGGCGAGCTTGTCGAGCACGCCCTTCAGGTCGGCCATCGTCAGGTGCTTGTCGACGGCCAGAGCCTCGCACTGGTGGAACACGGGGGTGTGCGTCGCGTCGAGCTCGTCGGTGCGGAACACACGGCCCGGGCTGGCGATGTACAGCGGGACGCCGCGGGTCAGCAGGGCACGCACCTGATCGGAGGAGGTCTGCGTGCGCAGCACCATGTTGGAGCCGACGAAGCCGGCCGCGTCATGGGCCTGGTTGCCCTTGACATAGAAGGTGTCCTGCATCTGGCGGGCGGGATGATCCGGGCCGAAGTTCAGGGCGTCGAAGTCATACCATTCGGTCTCCACCTCGGGGCCGGCGGAGATCTGCCATCCCATGGAGATGAACAGGTCCTCGACGTCCTCCATGAGCTTGGCCAGCGGGTGGCGGGCGCCGAGCGGGCGACGGTTGACCGGCAGCGTCATGTCGACGGTCTCGGCCTCCAGCGCGCGCTGCTCCTCCTGCGCCTTGAGCTCGGCCTCCTTGGGGCCGAACGCGCGGCCGAAGTCGGCGCGGAGCTTGCCCATAAGCTTGCCGGCTTCCTTCTTCTGATCGACCGGCAGCGACCCGATGGCCTTGCTGGCCTTGGTCATCGCCGATTCGGCACCGGCGTATTGCGTTTTGATGGCTTTGAGCTCCTCCAAGCTGGAGGCGTTCTGAATCTTGCTGATGCCCTCGGCGACCGCATCGGTCACTGACTGGGCATCGAAGAGAGCATTGTCTGCCACGAGAACCCTTTCGTCCTACCTACCTACAACTACCGAAACTACCGGTTTATCTGCGCCAAAAATCAAATAATCCAAGCGTTTACCGAGTTCACATTGTCCCTATATGGCTCGACATAGTCATACTCATGAGCATGATCGCGGCGCTGGTCGCCAGATTCAGCGACTCGGCCTTGCCATAGAGCGGAATGCGCACGATGTCGTCGCACCTACCCAGCAGACCCGGCTCAAGTCCGCGGGCCTCGTTGCCGAAGATCACGGCCTTGCCCACCCCGGCGAGATCCTGGTCCCTCAGCGCCTCGGGCAGCTCCCTTGGCTCGCGCCCGTCCGTCCCGTAGACGTCGGCGGCGACGGTGCGGAGCACCTTCTCGCCGGCCCAGCCGAAGAACTCGTCCACGCCCATCGTCATCACGGGGATATGGAACAGCGAGCCCGCGGTCGCGCGGATCACCTTGGGATTGAGCATGTCGACGCAATCGTCGACGAACACCACGGCATCGCATCCGGCCGCGTCCGCCGCACGGATAACCGTGCCCGCGTTGCCGGGGTCGCGCACCTGCCAGAACGCCGCGACGAACGGCTTTTCGGGCAATTGCGTCCCCTGCGCCGTCGCGCGCACCGCATCGGCGTCGCCGACCGCCGCAATGCCCTGGCAATCGGGGCTGATGCGGCGCATCACCGCCTCGCTCGCCGGATGCACATATATACGGTGTTCCTGGGATCGCTCGACGATGGACGTCAGCGTCTCGCCTGCGATCCGCGGCCCGTCCGGCCCGTCCACGGCCTGCACATAAAGGTCACGGACGGCGTCGGGCATCCACGTCACCGCCTCGCGAACCGACTGGGGGCCCTCTATCAGGAAACGACCGAAACGCTCCCGGGTGCGGCGGTTGGCAAGATCGGCCACCTTGCGCACGCGGTCGGCCTTCATGTTGTCTATCATTCTGGAATCGATCGGCATGACTGCAACTGTACGCGCCAAGCGATACAGCGGTGCCGGGCGCCACGATTCGGCCGGCTCGCCGCGTGTGTCTCTAACACTGGACTAAGAAACGCTGTCAAACATCGACTATGGCCGGCGAACGGGTAACGTTGCCACTATGCAAATGTTGTTCACAGCCCGTAGGGTCTCCTGCGTCGTGCCTTCTGCGCAGTCAAACCGCACCATCTTCGAGGATCTGTCGTTCGACGTCGATCGCGGCCAGATCGTCGATCTGGTCGGCCCGTCCGGTTCCGGCAAGAGCAGCCTGCTGACCGCCTTCGCGCTGCTCAACCCCCATGCCGACGGCACGTTCACGCTGGACGGCGCGGACAGCTCATCGTTCTCGCTGCAGCAGTGGCGGAGGAACGTCGCGTATCTGCCGCAGAAGCCCATGCTGATGGGAGACAGCGTCGCCGACACGATTCGGCTTCCCTGGACGCTGGCCGTGCGCAGAGCGGACGAGGCGAGTGCGCCCGACGACCATGCGGCCACCGGCAAGAAAACCTCCGCGAGACGCGGCAGGTTCAGCCGGCTGTTCCGCTCCGAACAGTCGCAGGCGAAGCTGGCGCTGCCCGACCAGCTCATTCGCAATACGTTGGACGCCATGGGATGCGAGGATATCGACCTGGCCCGTGCGCCGCACGACCTTTCCGGCGGTCAGGCGGCCCGCGTCAGCCTCGCGAGGACGCTGCTGACCCGCCCGGCCGTGCTGCTGGCCGACGAGGTGGACGCAGGCCTCGACGACGACAACGCGGACAAGGTCGCCTCGATCATGGCCAGCGCGGCCGCCGGGGGCATGGCCATCGTGCGCATACGGCACCGTCCGCCCGACGGCCGAGCCACACGCATCGTCACACTGTCCTCGGGGAGGCTGTCATGAGCGGCAACGGTTACGTGATCGATAATTGGGGCCTTCTGGTCGCGCTGCTGATGGTGGCGGTCGCGGCGCTCGTCTCCGAGCTCATGTGCATCAGCATCGGCAAGACGCTGATGTGGTCGGCGATACGCGCGCTGGTGCAGCTGTGCGTGATGGGCGTGATCATCGGGTACGTGATCCGCTCCAACAACCCGTGGCTGGTGTTCGGCGTCATCGCGGTGATGCTGGTCGCGGCCGTGCAGATCACACTCTCCCGCGCCAAGGGCATCCCGAAGGGGCTCGCCGGCCCGGTACTGCTCAGTCTGGTCATAACCATGCTGCTGATGATCTCGCTGGTGACCGAGCTGGTGGTGCGCCCGCACCCCTGGTATGCGCCGCAGCTGGTGGTGCCGCTTACCGGCATGCTGCTGGGTAACACCGTGTCGGCGCTCGCCGTCGGCCTGAGCCGGTTCTATGAGAGCATGAACGAGCGCCGCGACGAGGTGGACACGCTGCTCGCCTTGGGCGCCACCCCGTGGGAGGCCGCCCGTCCTTCGATCGTCTCGTCCATACGACTGGGATTGCTGCCCACCACCGCCTCTCTGGCGTCGTGCGGCATCGTGACCATCCCCGGCATGATGGCCGGCCAGGTCATCGCCGGCGGAGACCCACTGAACGCGGCGAAATACCAGTTCGTCGTGTTAGCCGCCATCGCCGCGCTCACCCTCGTGGCCGACGCGCTCATCATGACGATGACCTATCGGACCTGCTTCACCGACAAGGACCAGTACAAGCCGCCCGAGGATCGCTGAGACGACGGGTGCGCAGAAGCGCGACTTGCATTGCCGCTGAGCCGGCGGAACTCATCCGGCTCAGCGGCAATTGCGTTCTATGAGGATGTCGGAGACGGTCAGGTTCGCGTCGTTGACCAGATTGAACAGGATCACTTGGGCCAGTTCGCCCGGATCCATGAAGGTGTGCTGCTTCTCCTCCGACACGTAGTCGCGGCTGTCGCGGTAGAACGCGGTGTCGATGCCGGCCACGAACCAGCCGTCGGCGATCAGCTGTTTGGTCAGCTCGTATCCCAATCCCAGTGCACTACCAGTGACGATAGCGATGTTGCGGCCGTTCGAGTTCGTTATATCATGCTCCGATCTCCCATACAATGTATGGTCAGAGTATCGGACCATTCAGACCCCCGCCGCACCGGCCACCCGATTGGTCCCGCGCAGATCCCCGTCAGCCGGCGAACTGCGCGGCGGATGCCGGGTACCACCGCGCGAACGACGCGATGTTCTCCTCGCCGTCCCCGTGCACCGCGGCACGGACCGAAGCCAGCCGGACGGCCATCCGGGCACGGACGACGGCATGATACCGGGCAAGCCATCCATTGATCAGTTCCATCATGCGAGTCATCACACTCACCTTGCCTTTCCATCAGGGTGTTTCAAGGATGCAGACGGTCACATGAACGACAAAATATTAATTTCGTCATTCTCGCGATGTCCGAATCATCGATTGAGTCCCTCTCCTGCAGCAAGAAGAACTGATATCTACGATAGGGATGGAATGTAACGACGACACCGGCGCAATGATACTTTTGCGCATCAAAAGAAATATAGTATTTTCATATACGTTACATCACGCAGGGAGCGGCAATGGGGCACTTCGGTGCACAGGCGGCGCGACCGGGCCCGGAACCTGGCAGGGCGGGCAGGAAGACCATCATCGTCTCGTCGGATCTTTCGGAGCGGATCGACTACAACATCCCAGACCTGCCCATATATGCCAGACGGGACGCATTGTCGTCGTTCCCGGACTACCGCTGCCCATGTCACTGGCATCGCGATCTGGAATTCATCCATGTCATCAGCGGTCAGATGCAATATTTCGTCAACGGCGCCATAGTGACGCTGGAAGCCGGCAACGGATTGGTCGTCAATTCGAGCCGGCTGCATTACGGGTTCTCGCCGCAGCAGAGGCAATGCTGGTTCACCTGCGTGGTGGTCGACCCAGAACTGCTTGAGCGGCTCGGCGCGGATGAGCGGGTTTTCGACGGCGAGCTACTTCATCAACGTGTTCCGACGGCGGCGAGGCGTCACTCCGCGCGTCTGGCGTGAGTCACGCTGCGTGGGTCGCGTCACTGTGCGAGAAGGCACGCACAGTGACGTAACCCTCGCGCGGTGACACGCCCCACGCACAGTGACATACCTGACAGCGGCCACGAACCCGCTACAGGATGTCGGGGTCGTCCTTGTCGATGGTGCCCGTGGCCTTACCGATGGCCTTGAGCCCGTGGTAGGCGACGAGGATGACGACCGTGCCGATGGCGATGCCGTTGAACTGCACGCCCTGGAACGCGAACGTGAAATCGGCGATGCCGATGATCATCACGATCGCGGCGACCATGATGTTGAGCGGCTTGTCGAAGTTGACCTTGTTCTCCACCCAGATGCGCACACCGATCATGCCGATCATGCCGTACAGCAGAGTGGTCACGCCGCCGAGCACGCCGCCGGGAATCGTGTTGATGACCGCGCCGAACTTCGGGCACAGGCTCAGCAGCAGGGCGAATGCGGCCGCGCACCAGTAGGCGGCGGTCGAATACACCTTGGTCGCGGCCATCACGCCGATATTCTCGCCGTACGTGGTGGTGCCGGAGCCTCCGCCGAAGCCGGCGATTGCGGTACCGAGGCCGTCCGCGAACAGCGCGGTGCCCATATGCCCGTCATAATCGCGCCCAGTCATCTGCGCCACAGACTTGACGTGGCCGACGTTCTCGGCGACCAGCACCAGCACGACGGGGATGAACATCGGCAGGATCGAGAAGTCGACCTGCGGAAGATGGAATTTCGGAAAGCCGATCCACGCCGCGTCGCCGATGGCCGAAAAGTCGACCTGACCGCGGAAGCATGCGTACACATAGCCGACGATCACACCGAGCAGGATGTTCAGACGTCCGACAAGACCGCGGAACAGCACGGCGATGAGCAGCACGGCGAGCAGCGTCACCAGGGCGGTGTCCCAGCCCTTCTGCCAGTTCGACCACACGCTGGGAGCCAGGTTGAAGCCGATGATCGCGACGATGGCGCCGTTGACGACCGGAGGCATGATGATGTCAATCCACTTCGCGCCGGCGAAGTGGACGGCCACGCCCACCAGGGCGAGCAGCAGGCCTGTGACCATGATGCCGAAGCTGGCGGCCGGAATGCCCTTGCCTGCGGAGGCGACGGCGGCGATCGGGGCGATGAACCCGAACGACGACCCCAGGTAGCTCGGCAGCACGTTCTTGTTGATGAGCAGGAACAGCGCGGTCGACATCGCGGTGAAGAACAGCGTCGTCGACGGGTCGAAATGCGTCAGGATCGGCACCAGGAACGTCGCGCCGAACATGGCGATGACGTGCTGGGCGCCGATGCCGATGGTACGGGTCCAGGTCAGTCGCTCATCGGGCTCCACGACCTCGCCGGGCGCGAGCGTCTTGCCGTCGCCATGCAGTTTCCATGTGAACAGGTTTCCCATCACGAACTCCTTCGGTTCTCTCAGGTGGCACATCCATGCAGCCATGTGCCGCGTTGAGGCCATTGTAACCCGTTCGCCCACCGTTGCGATGACGAGCCACGTGCGGCGCGCGACTCGTCATGCGCGGCCCGTGAGCGCCGTGAGGCGCCTCGTGCCGTCACAGGTGCGGGTCGACCGAATGCACCACGTCGACGAGGTCGCCGTTCGAGAGCAACGGGCGCTGGAATTCGCGCCACGGATCGACGCGCACTTCCCAGCGTCCGGTCGACTCGTCGAACACCGGGCGCGCGGTCTGCTCCCATCGCACGCGCGACGACGTGCGGCCGGTGGCCGGGTCTCGCCGCGAATAATGCAGGCACGTGCAATTGGTGATCGCCCATGCCGGGTCGTCGGCGCGGCGCATGAACTCCTCGTCCGACAGGTCCTCCAGGGTGAGCATCAGCGCGAGCATGAAGTCGCCGTGCGTGACGGCGACGACGGATTCCGCCTCAGCACGCCGGTTGAGCGACGTGAGCAGGTTATGCACGCGGTTCTCCGACACGTCGGCAATAGACTCGCCTGCCGGCGGACGCCAGTACAGCGGGTCGGTGCGCTTGAACATCCAGTTGCGCGCGTAGTTCGTGCGGAAATCGTCCTGCGTGATGGTGTTGATCTCGCCCCAGGAGCGTTCGCGTAGCACGCGCGTCTCCTCCCACTTGGCTTTCGGCAGCGCCATCGTCGCGGCGGTTTCGCGCGTGCGTACGTATGGCGAGACCAGATACCGGTCGAACAGCTGCTGTTGCGCGACGAGCCAGCGGCCGATGCAGTCGGCCTGCTTGCGCCCGGTGGCAGTGAGTCGCCACGACCGGTCGGGCACGGTCACGTTGTCCTGCGTGTACAGGGAGTTATCGCCCTGCTCCCCCGCGTTGATGATGACGTTCGCCTCCGACTCTCCGTGTCGGATGACATATAGGTCCAATGGCATTCCCATGAATGCGTTTCCTCATTTCGTTATCTTGCTATGTTGCTGTGTTTGCTGTCTTGTTGCGTTGTGTTTCGTTGTCTTCTGTCGCCGCCGTCTTCCGCCGTTTCCTGCCGTGCTGTCCCCTCGTCCCGCCGTTTCCGTCATCGTCAGAGCGACCCTGCCGTCTGCCGCGCCCTGCGGGAATCGTACCGCTTCGATTCAAGTTCGCGGCATGGCTTCGCGATTCCTCCAGATTGCTCCAGCCTTCCCCACGGTACACGCAATCATGCCGCTTCGCAGCCGCGCTCATGCCCACAGCGCAACAATTCACGCACATGTCACCGGCGATTCAACTGTTACCCGGTGCCCGTCGTTCCGTGGCGAGCAGGACGCTGAGGCGGACTGCGGAACGCGCTTCCTTCTGGCATATGGCGACCAGGACCGCACGATACCCGTCGAGGATCAGGATACGGCCCGACGGGTGATATCCGGAACCCGCGGCGCGCGGCTGTGCACGTACCCGGGCATGGCGCATGCGATCTGCGACCGCGAGATCGACGACATCCGTGATTTCCTGAGATAGGGGCTCCATGCCCTCAAATACGTCAGCGGGCTGAAACGGAGGCTCCCAGGCCGGGAGCGCCCATTTCAGCCCGCTGGCAACGCAATGCCGGGAATCAGAAGAACAGCACGGCGACGCCGGCAGCGAACAGCATCAGCAGGATCGACACGAGGAAGCTCGCGAGGAACGGCTTTCGCCCCTTGACCGCGATGGCCTTGAAGTTCACGTTGATGCCGAGCGCGGCCATGGCCATGCCGAGCACGATGTACGCGAAGTCCACGAGCTGCGGGGTGATGGCGGCGATGAACGGCACGAAGGTGCCGATCACGGACGCGCCGATGAAGCCGAGCATGAACCAGGGGAACGCGACGGAGCGTTTGCCGGTGGGCGCGACCTCGGAATGCTTCTTCTCCCACCAGATGGCGATGATGATGGCAGCGAACACGAGCATCAGCACGCGCGACAGCTTCATGATGGTGGCGATGTTGACCGCGTTGAAGGCGTCGCCGGCGGCGACCGCGTGGGCGATCTCGTGCAGGGACGCGCCGGCGGTGATGCCGAGCTGGTCCTGCGTCATGCCGGTCAGGGGGCCGAGCGCGATCTCAAGCAACGCGAAGATCGTGCCCATGATGGCGACGATGGCGACGGCCATGGTTACGTCGTCGTCCTTCTCCTGCTCCTTCTCGGGCGGCACCTTGATGGAGCCGGACAGGCCCATGACGGCGGCGGCGCCGCAGATGCCCGTGCCGCCGGCGGTCAGGATCGCGAGCATCGGGTCGACGCCCATCTTGCGCGCCACCCAGTAGGTCACGACGATAGTGAGCGTCACCACGACCGCGGCGATGGGCAGGCACTTGATGCCCTGCGTGAACAGCACTTGCAGGTTGAGCTTGAAGCCGAGCAGGATGATGCCGAGGCGCAGCAGCTTGTTGGAGATCAGCCCGGCCGCGTCCTTGACGCCGGCCTTGCGCTTGTCGCTGGCACCGACGTACCATTTGCCGATCGGGAACTGGATGATCATGCCGATCAGCAGCGCGATGATCAGCGCGCCGAACAGTTTGAATCCGGGGTATTGCTTGAGCCATGAGCCGATCAGTGAAGCGATCAGGGTCAGGACGGCGATGAACAGCATATCGACGGTGGCGATGCGTTTCCACCATTTCGTACAGAACTCTCTCATGATGTCCATTGAACTACCGTCATATGCCATCGGTCAAATCAGTGATAGTGATGGATGGTATTGATATTTTTGATGCCAGATTGCAGCGAATCGTTCTCAATAAGAAAGGTGCGAGCCAGACGCGGGCGGAAATGAACACAAACACCGCCGAAAGCCCGGAATTCCGGGCTTCGTCGGCTTGTTCACTTGTGCGAAAATGTGAGGAATCCTCGCACGTTTCTTATTGAGAACCATTCGCTGCGACACAGTCAGCCGCGCAGGGCCGCAATGACTCTGCCGGCAAGTTCCCGCTGCCCCGGCGTCAGACCGGAACGCGGCACCAACGCATAGAACCGCCGCACGAACTCGTCGCCCAGCTCCCGTGTCGGCACGCCGGCCGGCACGGCGGCCGCCGACACCAGGGAGCAGCCGAAACCGGCCGCGAGCGCCGCGCCGATGGCCGCGTTATTGGCGACCTCGATCATGCGAGACGGCATGGAGCCGACCGTCTTGAAGTACAGATCCGTGTAATAGCGCACGCCGGAGCCGTGCTCGCGCACCATCCACACGCCATGCGGATCACCGGCCAGCACCAGCCTGTCCTCGCGCAGCGTGACACGATCGACCGAGTCGTTGACGATGGGCTTCTCCACCACACCCAACTGCACGGCTTTCATACCGGCCTGTTCCAGGATCGCGTCGGAATTGAGCACCCGAATCGAGCAGTCGAAGCTGCTCAGCGCCTCGGCCATCACCGGCAGTGCGACTGGCAGCAGCACGGCCGCCGTGGTGTGCGAGAATGCGACGGACAACGGCTCACGGCTCTCGCGCATGCGGGCGATCTGCTCGCAGGCGTCGCGCCACGTGCCATCGATGCCGGTCGCCGCACGGTACAGCAACCGCCCAGCCTCGGTCGGCGTCACATCGCTTTTGGCATTGCGGACGAACAGCGGCGCCCCGACCATGCGCTCCAGTTGGGCGATGCGCGACGACACCGTGGACTGCGAGACCTTGAGCTCGTCGGCGGCCAACGTGAACTGGCCGATCTCGTAGACCGCGACCAGAGTGTCCAGCAAGGGGAACATGAACCGCTCCTTTCCGTCGTGTTCGGCAACGCCTGCCGGAACGTCAGTGCGTCCGTTCCGGCAGGCGTTGCCGATCGGCTTGCATCATTTGACCTGCGTGATCCGGTTGCCGCTGACCATGAACGCCGTTCTCGCCATGTCGATCATCGGCTGGTCGAACCGGCTGTCGGTGTAGAACTCGTCGATGACCGTGTCCGGGCCGACGACTTCGCGGAACCGTTTCGGCTTGTTCGTATTGAAATTCAGACAGGTGACCCGCATCGTCCGCGGATCCACGGTGGATGAGACCAGACGGTTCAATCCGAGACGCCGGCATGCCTCCCCCACGGTCACGTCGAACGATGCCGTCAGGATCACGTCATCCGGACGCGGCTCATACCACGGCTTGATGCGGTCCATATGCCGGTTCCAGAACTCGTTCACCAACGCGGATACGCCCTCTGCGATCGCGGCCTCCCCGGCGAGACCGGCATCGGGAGCCGCGCCGTCCAGTCGCAGTATCCGTCGGGAAGCCGCGACATCGTGCAGGTAATCGCACGTCACGCCGCCCACGCCGCGTTCCATTTGCGCAAGCGTGGCCCGCCCCATCTTGTACTGCACCGCGTATCGCAGCACCTGAGCCAGATGCCGCAGCACCTTCGGCTCGTATCGGGCACTGAACATATACAGGTCGAACAGGCTTTCGCCGTCATATATCGTGCCGTCGAAATCGAACACCCTCATCGTGTCTCGTTCCCTCTCACCCTTGCGCCGCTCCCGGCCCGTCAGAACTGCGCATAGTCCGCATCCTTATGTTCCCCCGTCTCAAGGTACCGTGCAAGATCGTCGGACGACGAGAACACAGCGCGCACCGACTGGGCGATCATCAGGTTGATGCTGTCGCCGTCGCGCAGGCCCTCGCGATATGCGTACACGGGGATGCCAAGAGAGTGGGCGAATCCGATCTCGAACATCGTGCCGGAATCCTCGTCCATCAGATTGGCTATCACCGCCTTGGAAGCGCAGATGCCGTTCACGTCGTCGTCGAAGCAGCCCGCGGGACCGACCTCGGCGATGTCACTGGCGAACCGCGGCCTGAACATCGTCTTGCCGTGGGTGTCGAGCACATGCTCCAAGCGCTCCATCGACGCGACCTGCTCGGGATTGAAGAACGGGCCAGCGACGTAGAAATCGTAGCGGCGGCGTTTGCGCGAATAGGCTTTCTCGCGCTTGCGGCCGGGCTCGCGATCGGGTTCTCGCCCGTCCGCCGCTTGGCCCGCCTCTGCGCCCACATCCGGCTCCACCATCTCGACGAACGTCTGCTTCATCGTATCCAGCAGCGACTGCGTGCTTTCCGGAACCTCGTCGCCCGCTCCGGCGACGTCCTTGGTGAGTCCCTCGATGCGGCGACGAATCCGGTCGGCGTCCTGCGGGTCGATGCTGAACTTCGCCACGAGCGACTGCCGTATCGTCTCATAATCAAGGTTGACGAAGAAGATAAGCTGCTGCAGCTTCATGAAGTTCTTCAGCTCGGGGAACCGCTCGACGATGTACGTCTCGCGATCATCCGTGGCCCTCACCCAGTCGCGGGTCAGCTGCATGCTCCAGTCGCCGGTGATGGATCCGCGGCGCATGCGGTAATGGTACAGCGCTTCGGGAATGCGCACGACGCGATGCGACTCGCCGATCACATTGCAGATACGGGCCATGTCCTCGATCTTGCGCCCGACGGGGAAGGAGAACCCGTGATTGCGGTAGATCGACGCCGCCGCGACGAACGACCAGAAATACCCGTCGATCTCGGCCTTGACCTGCGCCTTGATCGCCTCGATCGGGGTCATGATGATCACGTCGTCATAATGGTTGTGCTTGTACGAGGATGTCAGCGGCTTGCCGTCTTCGCTGATCGTGTCGAACTGGAACATCACCAAATCGGCGTCGTAGTCGCGCATCGTCGCCATCGCACGTTCAATGAGATTGCGCTCGACCATGTCATCGGAATCGACGAAGTAGATATAGTCGCCAGTGGCCTTCGCCAGTCCGACATTGCGCGCATCGGACAGGCCGCCATTGGCCTTGTGGATCACGCGGATCCGCTCATCCCTCGCCGTCCACGCATCGCACATCGCAGGGCAGCGGTCGGGCGACCCGTCGTCGACGAGCAGGATCTCAAGATTGCGGTACGTCTGGCCGACCAGTCCCTCCACGCACGCGTCGAGATACCGCTCGACTCCGTACACCGGCACGATGACCGACACGAGCGGCGTGGCCCCGTCGCCATTCATGGCCTCCGCCGTCACATTCGACGATGTTTCCGATTCCGCTGACATGCCCCTCCTCGATGCTCCCCGGTCCGTTCGGCTCCACTCACTGCTGACGCACGGCGGCACGTGCGTCGCCCTCCATTGTCCATGATAGGCCAGGGCTTGCGCAGGGCGGACGACTCCATCCTGTTGTTTGCCATATCTTAACCGCGCCGCTCAACCGTGCCTTTTACCCGCGCGGAAACGGCGGCAGAACGCCATGCCGGTGTGCGTCGGCCACCGGATTTTCCATCCGCCCTGAGGTCGCGTAGACCCCTCCCGTCAGTCTTTTGACACCATGCAGCATTTTGCCGAACCCCGCAACCGATCACCGTGGCGGGATGCTTTTTGCCGTATATGGCCGTCAGCGGCGACAGCGCGGCGATCAAGCAGATGCTCAACAACATGTCCAGCGAAGAGCTCCTCAAATACTATGACGGGGACAGCTCGATCAGCGCATCGCTGTTCAACGATCACACATTCCCGTTCTGGGCGTTCCTCGTGCTGGCGGCGTTCATCCTGTTGTTCGCGCTGCTTCGTCTGCACGCCGCCACGCTGACGTTCTCCATCCTCAACCTGCTCTTATGCGCTTTGTACGCGGGAATACTCATCTTCATTCTCGTCTCCGCCTCCCACGAGATGGATGTCGTACGCTCGACGGCATCTCAGCCTGGGCTGAATCTCGCCAATGACCTGTCCTTTTCACTCGTTCCGTCGTATGGGATGTATGCGATCATCGCGGGAACGTTGTTCATGTTCGTGGGAGCCATCGTTTCCGTGGTGAATCGCAGCCATGCGCACATGGCGGCATTCGCCAGTCCGGCTCCGACGAATCCGCCCGCAGTCGCGTACGGTGGCATGCCGGCGCAAAACTACGGAGCCGCGCCGGGCGCCGGAGCGGCGTATCAGCAGCCTGCCGTGCCATATAGCGCGCAACCACAGAATCCGGCTGGAGGAACGCCGAACACAATGCGTCCCATGCCACTGCCGCCGCAACACTAATCCGCACAACCCGCAGACTCCGCTGACATCCACACCGAATCAGCGGAGTTCTTTTATGCCGCCAGACGCCGACTGGCGCAACGGCGCGGACTCGTCGAACTATGGTTCCGCTACGGGCCGCACCGGAATATCATGGTGTTTATAGCAACGCTGCGAGAGAGGTGGGAGATCATGGAATATTGTCCGCATTGCGGTGCCCCATATGACGAGGGCAGTCGGTTCTGCTTCCAGTGCGGCGCTCCGCGGCAATCCGCCGCTGGAGCGCCGGATGCTCCTGCGATACCGACCGCTCCGATACCCGTGTCGGGCTATGGCAACATGGCAGCGCAGCCACCGGTTCCATCGCCTCCGAGAGCATCCGAGACGGCATCCGACGATGGTTTTGTCGCATTCGCAGCGAATGCGGGCGATGCCGGCACACCTCCGACCGTCCCCGCCGGAAACTCCGCCACACCACCGGCCAATCCCACCGGATCCGCCGCCGCGCAGCCGTCCGCCAAGCGCCCACGCATGAAACTCATCGCGGCGATCATCGCCGTACTGGTGGTTCTCGCTGGAACCGGGTTCGGTCTCGCCGCGAGGAAACTGGAATGGATCGGCCCGCGCACCGTGCCGACGGTCCGATACCGCACGGCAGCCGAAGTGTCACGCGAGCTGGAGGCCAAAGGTTTTCTCGTCAAGAAGAAGCAGATGTTCAACGCCCTGGGCAAGGGCAAGTGCCTCGGTCTGGTAGGAGTCAAGGCGGGCGACCGTCTGCCCAAGGGCACGACGGTGACGGTCATCGAATCGATGGGACCCGGTGTACCCGAAGGCACAGTCGGCTCTGAACCGAGCAAGGCCGAAACCGCGCTACTGAAAATGGGCGTCAAAGTCGTCGAGCACGAAGTCGTCTCGGAGCATCCCGGCAAAGTCGCCGTCACCATGCCCGCGGACGGTGAGCCGGTGCGCGACACCGACGACGGCATCCATATCGGAGTCGGGATCACAGGTGACGGCATACCCGTCGAAATCGCCGGAATGGACAAGGACGAGGCGAAAACAAAGCTCCAGCAACAGGGCTTCGACGTCACGCTCAAGCCGCGTTTCTCCAGCCGAAAGAATCTCGGCAAGATCGTCCGAGCCGATCCCGGCATCGGCGTGCGGACCAGCGAGACCAACGTGACCCTGTATTACGGCGTGGATGCCAGCAAACGCTACGACGTGGTCGGCACGTCCATTCCCGACAGGGGATCGGACAAGATCATGACGAACACCGTGGCTCTGGCAGGGAAGTATTGCACCGATGGCGGCGACTGCCTGACATTGGAACCCGGTCAGACCGATCCAAACCCGAGTGGTCTGGTGCTCGACGGCAAAGGTTCCTCGGATTTCTTCGACCAGCTGACCCTCTGCACGTATTCGCAGGACATCAGCGGCTGCAACCCGTCCTCCGGCGGTTACTACAACGCAATGAAGGACTTCCTGATCCAGGGCGATACCGGCGCCATGGAGCTGTACGCAGGCTTCGGACTGCCCGTATGCGGCACCACGTCTTACGTGGGCGACGGGCCGACATACTGCGACGGCACGTCGGAGAAACAAGTCGAGGATGGCTCGGATGGAACCGCCGAACAGGCCATGAGCGAAAAATATCTCAAATACGTGGCTCGTGATTTCTTCGTGGTGATGCCGGTCGGAGCCAACCTCGACCAGCTGGAATCCAACGGATATTTCGACGGCTCGACTACGTACAAGCCCTATGCGGACCGCCCGTATCTCATCCGCCGCGACAACTCCGCATACCCGGAAATCAAGGCGACGAATGACGCCTTCCACCGGAAGCCCAACCCGTACGCGCCCGGCACCAACATGCAGCCGTTCAAGAAGGCGCCCAACGCCCACAACGTGTACTATCTGGTCGAGCAGCCGGTCGATTTCAGTCAGTTCAAGGAGGCCACCGTATCCGGCGGACGGCAGGGAGACGGCTCCGACTCGTCGCCTGACGACGGCACCTCTTCCGACGGCAACGGCGATGATGCCACTGAATCCGATGACTCATCGCAATCCCAGTCATCGCAATCCGGTGCGAGAACCTACACGAACGCGCGGTTCTCGTACCGTGTCGACGTGCCTGCCGGTTACAAGTGGCAGCAGGAGTCCGACAACGGCGACGGTCGCAAGTTCGACGCGACGTCCGGCTCCACGCAGATCAGCGTGTGGGGCAGCAACAACGCGCTGTCTCACTCCCCGCAGGAGGAGCTCGACTGGCTCAAGGAGAATCTCGGCGGCAACGCGAACATATCGCTCGCGCAGGTGGCCGGCCAATCGGTGTACCTCAGCTATGAGCAGAACGGAACCATCACGTATATCCGCGAAGTCGTCACCGGAGGGAAGATCGCGGCCATCGAAATCACGTATCCGACCAGCGAACGCTCGAGCGGAGACAAACTCGCGGAGACGGTTCCGCTGACCTTGAAGTTCGTGGGGTGATGGGGCTATCGTCACCAGATGCGAGGCCGCACGAAACCGTTGTGTTCCAAGAACGCGGCGACGTCACGCAGCTCCAGCATGTTGATGCTGTGCGTCATGCCGGGGTAGATTTTCTCGGTGAGCGTGGTGTGCGAGGCATAGAACGCGCTCATCGCGTCGAGTTCGGACTTGGGGAAGATGTCGTCCGCAGAGCCGTGGCCGTAGAACATTGGCGGCTTCAGTCGCGCAAGCTCGTCGTCGCCAGGCAACTCGCCATGTGCGAGGAACCCGGAGAAACTGACTGCGGCGGCGTACCGTTTCGGGTTGACGCGCAGCATCTCGCCGGCGAGTAGACCGCCTTGGGAGAAGCCCATGACCACGATGGGGCGCTCCGGGGCGATGCTGTCGGCCACCCATGCGTCGATGGCCTCGCCGGCTTGGCGTGATTGCCGATCGAGCGATTCGCCGGTCGGGACGCCTTCGTAATCCCATGAGCCGAACCACGTGTAGCCCGGGCCGTACGAAATCGGCGCACGCAACGACGCGTAATCGGCGCCGGGCGCACAATAATCCAGCAATCCCGGCAGGTCATGCTCGTTCGACCCCCAGCCGTGCAACAGCAAGAACACCGGGCCGCTTCCATTGGCCGGCAGACTGGCCACCGCATGTTCGATCCTCATCGCACTCACTCCCCTCTTGTGTGCTCGTGTTTTGCGTTCGCCACCGGCTTCAGAGCGGCCGGCGAATCACGTTTCAATGTCATGTTCCGTCACCCATGGTAGTCGCACGGGCGCCGGCAGTCACACCATCGCGCATCCGCCCCCCCCCACTCCATTTCATCATCTCATCCCGCCAAAGTCCCATCTCAAGGTCGTCACATGGGACTTTCGCCGGATGAAGGGTCACGCCGCGGCACGGATATCCGCTCATAGTCCCGCGGGAAAGTCAGCCAATGGGACTACGCGCGGAATGGAGGCTGCGGGATTGCATGGCGTACCATATAACTCGACATCGAATCCGGCGCCGCAACACCGGCATCCACCGACGACACGGGAGTATCAATGCAACAACCGATCATGACCTCCGTCGCTTTTCTGTCGCAGGCATCGGCCCCTGCCGACCCGTCGAACGACGAGGACCGCGCCACCGCGACCGACCTGCGTGACACGCTGGCGGCGCATCGCGGCGAATGTGTGGGCATGGCCGCGAACATGATAGGCGTGGCAAAGCGGATCATCGTGTTCCAAGACAAGGAAAACAACCGCAACGCAATCATGTTCAACCCGCGCATCATTGCTGGGAGCGACCCATTCGATACCGCCGAAGGATGTCTGTCACTGGATGGCGAACGTCCGACAACACGCTACCAGAGCATCACCGTCACCTATCAGGCTCGCAGCGGGCGCGAATACACGACTGCCTTCGACGGATTCACCGCGCAAATCATCCAACACGAAATCGATCACGTCAACGGCATCATCATCTGACGAATAATGACGGTCATCGCGTCATATCGCCGAAATCGACAATGTGACGCGTCACAAAGCACACCACACACTCAGCCCAACTGGTCCTTGATGCCGGACGGCAGATGCGTGGTGACTTCCTGCTGAATGCGGTCAAATGCGCTGGACAGCAGCAGATTACCCGGAACCGTACTGATCAGGAATGCCAGAATCGCGGCGATGACCGCCGTCACCAGACCTTTGACAAAACGGGCGACGATCTTGAACACCAGATAGGCGACAATCGCGCCGACGACGACGGTGATCGCGGTCTGAGCCAGCTGCGGCAGATTGCCATACCACAGGACGAACTGGTCGAATCCGGACCGCACGGTCTGTGATGTTTGAGAGATCTGCGAGTTTTGAGCAATATGCAAGGACAACACGGCGTGCACGAACTGCATGTGCGAGGTCAGTCTCCTTTGCCGGTGAGTATGGTGGTTGTTTGATGATATCAGCCTGATCAGGCCTCCCGTCATGTGCCGGCCCCCGATCGGGCCGGGATGCGGGAGGTCCCCTATGCCGTCATGACGTCAGCCGACGAGGAAGTCGAGGACGTTCATGCCGGTGCCGGTCTGCGCGCGATACAACTCGGTGTATCCGCACTGGCGGCAGGAGATGGTGACGAACTTCTTGTTCTGCACGTTGAACAGTTTGGCGAAATCGCCGCCGGTCGCCTGGAACTGGTCGCTGTCGTATGACCGGCATCCGCATTTGACGCAAACGTACTGAATCTGCTGCATAATGAATTCCTTTCATCGGAACCTAACATCCCCCGATAGTGGTTCACCCTATCAGACAGGATTCGCCCGATTGCCGGTTATCCCATATCCGCACGTAACGCGCATACAATCAACAAAAACGTCCGCGCTCCTTCGCGATGCGGGCGCCCCATATCGGCATCAGTGCGCATCGGAGAAGAAATTACGCCGAAAAACGCCAACAGCCGACAAATCCAGAGGCTATCTTCATTTCGAGGGGTTGATTCGGATGCGTCAAAACATCTATCTGCGTTTCGAGGGGGTGGTGCTCAAGTATAAACGCTCCCAAAACCGCATGATTCCAGCAACATACAGCTTCGAATACCCTGCATATCGTGTTTTGGCAACCCCTTGAAACGCAGATAGATGTTCGGAGAGCCCCGAATCAACCCCCAAAAGTTCATATACCGTACAAATCGGCGGGTCGGATGTCCTCAGTAGCCGTGCGCGTGCAGATAATCGTCGTCAAAACCGAAATAATGGCCGAGCTCATGCAGCACTGTCTTGCGAATCTGCCGGCGCAGGTCGTCGCGCGTGGCGCAGACGCGCTCGTGCGGGCCCTTGTATATGGTGATGATATCGGGCATGACGCCACTGTATCCGGTGAAGCGCCGCGTGATTGGCACACCTTCGTACAGGCCGAGCAGCTCATCGCACTGGCGCTGCATCGTCGCCCGCTCACGCTCGTTCGGCTCGTCGGCGACCGCGATACCGACATTGTCCAGCGCGCGTTTGAACCGGTCCGGAAGACTGTCGATGGCCGTTTCGACCTCGTGCTCGAACTCCTCGTCGCTGATGCGCATTCCACAGCCTTCCTTGTCATTGAACAGTCGCCTTGCCCGCCACGATCAGGCGGATGCCCCGGCACAATCGGGAGCAGTCTGACTCCATGTTCCAAGCATAGGACGGCGTGGACCGATGCGCCACATAGACCGTACGTCACACGACCGGTATACGCTTCAGTCATTCGTAACGTACACTAGTGACTGTGCGAAAGGAGGTGCGCATTGGCGACGTCGGAAATCGAACAGTTGTGGATCAGCCAGTTTCAGGAGAATCTGGGGGCGCTTCGCAAAGTGGCGGGATGGACCACCCAGCAGTTGGCCAACGAGCTAGGAGTCGCACGGCAGACCATCTCCAATCTGGAGACCGGCCGAAGTCCCATGACCAAATTGCAGTACCTCGCCCTGCGCACCGTGTTCAGCGCCGAAATCGCCGAATGCGGCAACCGCGAACTGGCGAAGATCATCAAGACCCTTGTTGACGATCCGATTGAACTGCGCATCAAGGAGCTTGGGACGGCCGGTTCGTCCGACGATGCCAAAGAGCCGACCGATGAGACGGCCGACAATACCAAAGCAAACAGCGCTACCGAGCCTGACGCTCCCAGCGAAGCAGACGATGCACGGCCCGTCGCACCGGCATCCAAGCCGGCTGCCGGCAGACGGGCACGCAAGAACAAGGAACGACCGCTGAGCACAGCCATGCAGGCACTTGCCGTCATCACCGCGGCTCTGGCCAGCGGCACCGCCGCCGGCGTTCTCACCTATCTGCTGTTTCCCAACGGCAAGCCCGGCAAAAACGGCAGACGTTGACAGAGCGGACCGCGCTGCAGACCGCAACAAGACCGATCATCGACAGTCGTACTGATTCGGCATGACGATTCGTGTCTATTTCCGCTGCCACGAACAATGCCTCATCTCGATCAACTTCCGGAAAAGTCCGGGATTCTCTTCGCGCATCAGCGCGGCTGCGACTACATCATGTGACGGCGCGTTTGAACAGGGAAATATAAATCTCCCGGCATATGAAGGCAAGGCTCTTCATGCACCGGGAGATTTGACGATTCGTTACGGCAGAAAAAACGTTACAGGCCTAGGACTTCATGCTTCTTCATGTCGAACTCCTCTTGGGAGAGGATGCCGATGTCGACGAGTTCCTTGAGCTTCTTCAACGTTTCCACCTGTTCTGCGACGCTCATGGAGGTGGCGTGCGAGGGCGCTGCCGCGCCGGCTCCGGAGGTTGCCGTATCGGCACCGCCCGTGCTTTCGGCTGCAAGTGCGGCTTGAGGCTGCGGCTGCTGCGGTTGCGGTTGCGGTTGCGCGGCCATCGGCATCGGCGCTGCCGGCGCCGCGGTCATCGGATTGATGGCCTGAGCCATGTTCATGCCGAGGAGCATGCCGCCGCCATCACCGAAACCGTTGTTCTGGATGCCTTGGGCGATCTGCTGCTGCGCGGCCATGTTGCCGGCCGTCTGCGAGACGCCCTCGTACGCAGAGACATTCATCTTGTTCGAAGCGAATTGGCGCACGAGCTGGCGAGACTCCTCATCGAACTCGATGCTCTCGATGCCGACGCCGGACACCTCGAATCCGAAGCGATTCCTCCACGTCCCCGCATTCGTCTCATCGTTGCGCACGCGTGTGGCGATATCGTTCGCATGGGCAGGCAGCTGCGAAATTCGATACTGATCGGACAACGAGTTGATGGCGACGATGAACGACTGGACGAATTCGGAAAGAATCTGTTCCCTAGCCTTGGGATTGTCGAACGCGTACGACGTTACGTTGGCGGGAACGTAATTGCGCACGAAGCGAACCGGGTCGGTGACTTTCAGTGACATCGTGCCCCGCGCCCGTATCTCCAAATCCACGCCATAGAATTTGTCATTGTAGACCAGCGGCGCTGGAGTGCCGAACTTAATGCCGCGGATCTCACGCAGGTTGACGAACGCCACATACTTCGTCTCCACCGGCTGCCCGCCGAATGTGAATCGACTGGCGACCGAACTGAACAGCGATCCGATGCCGTCACCGGCGAGCACGCTTTTCTCGCCGTCGCGGTACTCGTAACCGCCCGGCTCGGTAATCACGTTCTCGATGCCGGATTCAGAGAAGATGAAGGCCGCCGTGTTTTCGGGCACATAAATGTGGGAACCGTTGCTGATGACGCCTTCAGAACCGTACTCGTTCGACCCGCGTCCGTTGTTCGTGCCTCTTGGGACTCCCGGCGCGACCACTACATACTCGTCGAACCGACCGGCAGTGATGATGTCTTTCCATAGATCCGCGAACGTTCCGCCGAGCGCGCCCGCGAACGCCTTGATGATTGCCATGTGCTTTCTCCTCGTCTTCTCGCGCAAGCGCGGATGCGCCGCCATGCGTGTTGCCTGCATGACGGCGCATCCGCCCAGCGCACAGGTTCGGTCGGTTAGTTCAGCTGCGTCTCGCGATTGCAGTATTCGCAGCGAACCGCCTCGCGCTTATGGCCGGACAGCGGCGCGCCGCATCCCTCACAGGTTCCCGACGACCGCGTCTCGGCGATGCCAAGCCCGTTGCGAAACGCGCCGAACGTGTCCTTCAACGTACCGGCCAGCGCCTCCGTGCCGGGTATGGCCTTGCTGAACGCCTGTTGCTTGTTTTGGATCTGATCGAGAAAACCCATTGCTGTCCTTCTTCCTTATGTGGATTGGCGGAGTGCCGAATACCGCGTCACTGGCTGACGGACGCAAGTTTCTGCGTGCATCGAGCCATGACCTCGTTGTAGTACGCGAGATCGCTGGCGCTGAGCGAGCCGGAATCGATGGAAAATTACTTGAATTACTCGCAGATGTATCAGAGCTTGTGCTGATATCTGATGTAGATGAATCATCAGGACCGCGCAGGCTTATCGACATGATGTCCTTATTCGACTCATCATGTGAAATCCTTACGGAATAGCCATCCTTGGTCTCACCTCTAAACCATCCGCCCCTGCGTCTGTAATCTACAGTGAAGCCCTTCTCAAGAACAGCATCAATATACGCGGCATACTGTTCATCATTGGTATCACACACATCAATAGAGAGCATGTCATCATGTTCAATGAGACTGCCACCAGTCGTAGATTTCGGGGTTGGAAGTTTGGTGCCAATATTGGTTTTTGGCCAAGAGAAAGCTTCGCGCTCAATTTCCGGTGCGGCGGCCGGCGCGGCCTTTTCGAGAGCTCCGGAGACAACAATGCCTACACTGCCAATGACAAAACCCAACACTGTAAGTACTGCGGCAATCCAAGCAAACAGCTGACCAGTCACCTTGCCGCCGGGACGTGTTACATACAACGCAGCAAATGTCAGCAACAAGGATATGAACGCCATGGAGAACAACATTCCCCATTCCAATGTCGCCGGCGCGAACGTGCTCAGCACCATCAGGATGCTGTATACAAGTGCTGCAATGGCGAGTTTAGAGCGGTTACCGGAAGCGCCGGTGAACCGAGGATTATTCAAAATCTTCCAGGCCTTGTTCTCCTTCTTCGGGGCATTCGCCGCATCGGCGGGTGCCGCTGTGGGCAGAGCAAGTGCCGGATCAAGAACAGACAGGAATTCAGCGGTCCGAGTGCCACCATCATCACCGGTCACGTCCAGTTTGATGGCCGTCCCGTCAGCACCCTGAGCGCTGGCCTTCAGCGTGAATTGTGCTCCGTCATATGCGTGGAATGTCACCGTTCCCTCAGCGACGTTCTCTTCATCCACGGTGAACGTGGCGCTGGTGGACAGCTGGTCGTGGACGGCCTGCATTACCTGCTGCAGACTGGTCGCATACACACGATCGTTGTACGACGGAGTCTGGGCGGGAACATCTTGAACTGGCGGCATTGTCTGCGTCGGCGGCACAGACTGTTCGGTCGGAGGAATGAATTGGGTGGGCGCATCATTACTGCCCGAAGTCGTTGGCTGATTGCCGCCGGCGGGGAAGGGTGCCGGCTGTTGACTATCGTTTGTCATGATTTTCTTCTTCCTCTTTCTTTGCCAGCGACATCGCCAGCGCGCAAACGGCGAGACATGTGAGCATGACCGCCAGTCCGACCTCGATGGCAAACCGGCTGCGTTCGTTCATTGTCACATCCTTCTCTCGTCAGCCACTTGATGTCGCTGTACTCATCACTTAGTGTATGTCGCTGTGAATATGTACGCAAATTAGCATTATGTAATTAGTTTAGCTAGTCAAACTGAGTTGAATCCACCCTTTCCGCCACGTGCCCTTACGGCAGTGGCAACGTCAATTTTCAGGATGGCGACATGGCCCCGCATCAGTTGCCAACTGATTTTTCTCCGGCGTTTCGCCGGGCGAGTCTCGCTACGCTGAATCATCAGAATCACACGACATAGCAAGAGGAGCGCAACATGGCAGACACCCCCGAAGAGCATCTGACCGAAGAGCTGCTTGACCGGCTGCTTCACAGTGCCAAGATCGAAACGTATCTCGACGAGGAGCACATCACAGATCGTGCGTTGCCCGATTATCTGAACGAACTGCTCGACAGAAGCGGAATCAAGCGCAACCCTCTCGCAGAAAAAACAGGCATGAATCAGACGTTCATCTACGATATTTTCGCCGGCAAATCCCGGCCGGGAAGGAACAACGCCATCAGACTCGCGTTCGGGCTCGGGTGTGACCTGCGCGAGACCCAGCGGCTGCTGCGGCTTGCCGGCGTGAGCGAGCTCTACTGCAAGCAGCGGCGCGACGCAATCATCATCTGGTGCATTCAGAACGGCCGGGACCTTCCCGCTACCGACGATGAACTGTATCGGATGGGCGAGGATACCTTGGTGCCGAAGGACTAGTGCGGGGAGGTAGCTGGCGACGCCCCCCACCCGCTTCGCGGGAGTCCCCGCCAGCGGGGGCGAGATTCTTAGCACATCACTCGTGCGCTTGTCTCCGCCAGCGGGGGCGGAATCTTAGGCCATAGAGCATGTCGATCGGGAACGGGTTAGGATAGCGGGTAACGACCAGGACTGGGGAGCAAGATGGACGATAAGCAGACCGCGCACGCGATGGGGATCGACGACACCTACCGCGTCGAGCGCACGCTCGCTCGCGGTCAGGGCGGCGTCACCGAACTGGTCAGCATCGACGGCATCGGTCCGTTCGTGCGCAAGAAGATCCCATCCCAGCTGGCCCAACGCAACGTATGGGCGGCTCTCAGCGCCTGCACGAACCCACGCCTGCCACACGTCGAGGCAACATACGAGTTGCCCGATCATTTCGTGGTGGTGTATGACTACGTATCGGGGCGGCCTCTGGAGCACGTCGTCCAGCAACAGGAAAAACTTCCTGAGCGCACGGCGGCACAACTGATCTGCCAACTGTGCGATGCCGCAACCGAGCTGCACCGGCATGGCATCATCCATCGGGACATCACCCCATCCAACGTGATTGTCGCCGACGACGGAGCGCATCTGGTCGACTTCGGCATCGCCAGGACCGTCGCAGCGAATGCGACGCACGACACCAAGGCATTGGGCACCTACGGTTTCGCTTCCCCAGAGCAGTTCGGGTTCGCACAGACCGACGCCCGATCGGACGTGTACTCGCTGGGACGGCTGCTTGGATACATGCTGACCGGCGTCTACCCTGACGACAAGCGATACGGCCAGCTGCTCGCCGACCCCCATGTGGTGCCATCCCAGCTGAAGTCGGTCATCGACCGGGCGTGCTCATTCGAACCGAGCGCCCGTATTCAAAGCGCCGACGAACTGCGCCGCGCGATACTGGGACAGCCTGCACAGCAAAATGAGAACATCGCCAGGCCCGCCATCGTGAACGTCGCGCCGCAATCGGCCCGGAAGCGCTCCAAGCGCAAGGCGATTATCATCGGCGCCATCTCCGCGATTCTGATCGCCGCGCTCATAGCCGGCATGCTGGTTCTCGGCAATGTGTTCAAAACCGGCAAACAGTCCACGCCGAACAGCAGCACTACGTCATCATCTCACAGCAATACGTCAGACGCACAACAGATGGGCAAGAATGGCACGAACGACAGCAATCAGTTCAACGGCTCCGCGAACGGGCAGACAACGGATGGAGACAGCACTGACAATACGCAGAGCGATACAACGGAGAACCCGCTGAAAATCACGGAATCAGGGTGGTCGGCGGACAGTGCCGGCTATATCCATTATGCCGTCGCGGTAAAGAACACCAGTAGCACCTTGCAGGTCGAGTTTCCTGCGATTAGCATCACCGGGCGCGCGAAAGACGGCTCGATACTGTTCGCTGAGGATAACCTCAGGGCAGTATCGTTCCCGAAGCAGACCATATATCTTGTCGGACAAGCTGGCAATGGCCCCGGAAGCGAAACTCCGGAAAGTGTGGAATTCTCCATAAACCAACGTGGCGGCACCGATATCCGGCAATCGCATGGTGTCGTCACCTTCACAACGTCAAATCTCTCGGTGTCGCATGATAGTTTTAGCAATACCTTATTCAATGGAGAGATCGAAGCCAAAAACACCGGCTACGATTCCATTCTAAATGGGGCGTATGTGACAGTCGTGCTACGCAACAAGAAAGGCGACATCATCTACGGGGATGGCCAGCCTATCGATTCGATTTTTGACGGAAAAACGCATTCCTTCTCAATCCCTATAGACGATTGTCCCGATTATGCCTCGTATGAGATTCATGCGTCAATTTGATTTTTGATTTGCCGGAAATTCGACGCTGCCCATTGCGTATCACGGTCATCTCACCACTATGCCGCTTGCCGCTCCGACGATGTAATCGGAGCGGCAAGCGGCTACGCAATAATACAGGTGGCCCGAATTATCCTCAGCCGCGGTTGTCGAACATCGATAGGAGCATCTTGCTGGGTTCGACGGCGTAGACGGTGTGCGGCAGGCGGGCGCTCAGGTAGACGACGCCGCCGGGTACGAGTTCGACCTCGCGGCCTTCGCCGCCGACGCGCAGTTTGCCCTCAAGCACCTGAATGGTCACCGGCATGGCGGCCGTATGCTCGCTCAGCGCCTGATCCTTGTCGAAACCGAACAGCACGACACGCAGGCCGTCCTCACGCATCACCACGCGCGAGACGGTGGATTCCGGCTGGATCTCGATCAGCGATGCAAGATCGGCCACATAGCCCAGGTGCGGTTCCGTGGAAATGGCGTGGCCTTCGGCATCGTGCTTGCACGCGCAGTGCTTGGGCTGCTCATCACCGGCTTCCGCGGCGCCGTCGTGCTTGCACGTGCAATGGTGGGCGGCCGGCTGCTGAGCGGCCGAAGCGTTCGCTGCGGCTGCCTCGGCCGCGGCCCTGCGCTGACGGCACTTGCAGTGCTGCTCGTCACGTCCCGCCTCACATGCGGACTGCTGTTCGTTCTCATCTGCCATGATGTTCTCCTTCGTTACGTTGCCGTATCTTTTTGTTGCGCGTTCGCGCCGTATACTGCTGCGCGGACGCGCATCCACGTATATCAGTGCATATCAATGTCGGACGCCGTACCGGGCATCGAACCGCGGCTGATCTTCCGACACCATCCACCATCATTATCTGCCAGCACGGCCGCCGGCGGAATCATCCGCCCGGCTGTCGGCCGGCGCATCGTCACTTCGCGGGCTTGCGCACCACGAACGCAATGCCGTTGAGCTCCTTGCTGTACTTGTGGAACGTGGATTTCATGTTCATCACGCGGGCGCGGATGTCCTTGTTTCCCAACATATTACGCAGGATGCGCAGCACGCCGCCAAGCCCCTCATCGGCGAGATTGCGGCGCATATCCAGCAGCGCCATCGGCTCCTTGCCGCTCCACAGCACTTCAAAGCCCTCGGATTCCAGCAGCTCGCGCCACTCTTTCTCGGTGAGAGGACGGGCGTTGACCTTGATGCTGCGGGCGAGTGCCTTGCGCACCTCGTCCTTGACCGGCTCAGGCAGATCGTCCGGCTGCAGCCCAAGCTCGTGAATCGAATAGGTGCCGCCAGCGCGCAGCAGACGGTAGGCTTCTGCGATGATGGCCCGCTTGCCGCGCTCAGTCTGCATGGTAAGCATCGCCTCACCGATCACGGCGTCGGCGCTTTCGGATTCCAACCCCGTGTCCGCTGCGTCGTGCAGAGCACAGCTCGTCGGAATGGACGGCGCATTCTCGGCCGTCAGCTTGGTGATGATGTCCACCACCTGCGGGTCGCGGTCGACGCCGCGATAGCTTTTCGGCTTGCGCTCAAGAATGAGCTGCGTGGTACGGCCAAGGCCGGGCGCGAATTCGACGACGTCCTTGCCTTCCAACTCGGTTTTCGCCAGCATGCGCCCGGTCAGCTTCTTGCCGCCAGGGCGCAGAACGCGCTTACCGATGCGGGCGAGCAGCCAGTGTCCCTGCAGATGCTCCACATCACGATCTGACTGAGGCAGCGGAAGGCCGCCGTTCCCCTGCGCATTGGTCGTGGATTGTGGCGCTGTATTCGTAGTCTGAGTTCCCATATCACGCGACACTATCGGCGATGCGCCCCATGCACAAGGGTTTTCGGTCTTTTATCAGCGTAATGTGATTGAACTCACTCCGACCGGCGGAATCGGCCGAGCAGCATTTCCGACATGCCGACGGCTACGTCTTGTGTGAAGAACCGGTCATACAGGCACTCGTCAGCGAGCCATCCTGTTGACAATATGCCACAATGAAACCAGTGCGACGATGCGCGGCAGATCATTCACCAGTCACGTCATCCGCGCACCGCACGACAACAATCGGAGACAATCGAGGACAGGAAGAATGAGAGTTATCAGCAATATTCTGTGGATTATCCTAGGCGGTCTGATCATCGCCATCGGCTGGGCGCTGATCGGGCTCGTGCTGTGCGTGACGATCATCGGCATTCCGCTGGGCCTCCAGGCATTCAAGATGGCGGGGCTCACTCTGACGCCGTTCGGCAAAACCGTCCGCTACGGTGGCGGTGTCGGCTCGACGCTGGCCAACATCATCTGGGTCGTGCTCGTCGGCTTTTGGATGGCGCTCAGTTACGTGGGCGCCGGCCTGCTGAACTGCATCACGATCATCGGCATCCCGTTCGGCATTCAGTCGTTCAAGATGGCGAAACTGGCGCTCTGGCCGTTCGGCGCGGACATCGTCAGCCTGTGAGCGTCCGGCTCGCAGGCCTCATACGGCGGTCTGCCTATACCGTTCCTTCCTCAAGATAAAAAACGGTCGAGCCGCCGTCATCCCATTCGACCTTCTCCTCGCGCCTGTGCGTCAGGCCGCGACGCGTATAAAAACCGACATTGCAGCCGGTGTCGGTAAACAGATAGTACCGCCGGACGCCAACGCGGCGGAACCGTTCCAGCAGATCATCGAACAGGAAGCCGCCCACTCCCCCGCCACGGATTCGCTCGTCGACCAGGAAGAGCGTCACCTCGGCGTCGTATCGGTTCTTTGCCCCTCGTATCAGCCGTCTGTCGACACGGTTGATACGCAGCATTTCAGCAATGCCGGAGCGACCTGCGGTCGAAAACAGCAACGGGAACAATGCCCTGATGATATGACGATGGTGCCGGTTCGGCAGGAGGCACAATCGTTTCGGAACATTGATGTCGACCCGCGCCAATATCACGCCCACCGGCCGGCCGTGCAGCACCGCGACGGTCGCCTCGGAAGAGCGCGCCAGACATGAATGGAAGTCCGCCTCCGCCAGCCGACGGGAACAATCGCTGTCCGCTTTTTGGCCGCCTGACCATTCGCTGTACCATGTACGCCGCAGAATCTCGATCAGCGCAGGATAATCGTCGCGCCGCAAGGTGCGCAGACGCACTGCGGGGCGACGCGGGGTCGCTGCTGTCGATGACGATGCTGTCGAAACCGCGGCGACCGAGGTCACATCCGCAATCGTGCTCGAGGAATCGTTCATACCGCAATGGTGACGTGGCACCGAGACGTTGACGGAGCAAAGTGAGACACGGCGAGGCGGGACGGACGGAAACGCAGCACAACGACTCTCCTGCCGAGACACGCCTGGATGTGTCACAAAGCCGTCAGAGCCAATCGCCAAGAATGACGGAACAGAGCCCCGTTCTTTCAAAAGTCACACAACAAGCTTGCGACTACGCCTCCGTAAAGGTCATCGATGCCCTAATCCGACGCAGCGGATACGGAAACAGAGAAATCGACCGTCTCTGCGATGGAACGATCACATACGGACGCATCCGAGACATTCGCAATGGCCTTAAGGCTCCGGTGCGTTTGTCTGAGTTTCTGCAGGCGCGGTGATCTCGACTTCGCGGCGCATGAGGATGAGCATAAGTACGATGGCGATGAAGACGATCCGGCGTAAAGCCGGATGTGGTGCCGTGCGGGGCTTCGTCCTTCATGTCTAATCGCGATTAAATTGATATTAATTATGCCATCGGCTACTTCTATTTGACCTATTTCTCGTCTTATCTTATAGTTTCTACAACTAAAAGCCTAATCCGGAAAGAGAGGCGGAACAACGGGCATGAAATATAGGAGTTTGGCGCGGTCGTTCCATGCCGACAGGTCCAATGACGCCTTCAACAACCATGCGAAGCTTGCCCGGCAACGGCTCGAGGCGGACTCCACATTCAGGACCGGGGTCGTCACCCCTCTGGGCGAACTGTTCGCCGCCACACCACGCGAGACATCCATGCTCACGGAAAAGATACTTCTCGCGGAACGGCGGGTATCCCGGCTCTGGAACCAAATCCCTGGCGTCATGCGCTGGGACTACATACGGCACTCCATCAGCGAGGAATTGTTCGCCACCAACGAGATGGAAGGCGTACGCAGCACCCGCAAGGAAACCCAGGAAGCCGTGGAAGCGGCCGACAAGGCGAGGAAGGACGGCGACGACCCCAAGGCTCGGTTCAGCGAATTCGCCAAGCTGTACCTGAACCTCACCGACAAGGACTCCGCACTGCCGGCGGGAATCGCCGACATCCGCGACATCTACGACAAGGTCGTGCTCGACGAAATCAACGAGAGCGACAAGCCGGACGGCGAACTGTTCCGGAAAGGCGACGTGGAAATACAAGGCCCGCACGGTCTCGCGATCCACAACGGAGTCAAAGGCGAAGGCAACATCGGCGCACTCCTCACCGACATGATCCATCTCGCGACCTCCGACGAGATTCCCCGGCTGCAGTCGGCCATCATGTCGCACTTCCTGTTCGAATACGTCCACCCGTTCTACGACGGCAACGGCAGAACCGGCCGGTATCTCCTGGCCCTGTACCTGAACCACGACCTAACCATGCCCACCGTGCTGTCGTTGTCCCGCACCATCGCGGAGAACAAGAACGCCTACTACAAGGCATTCATGGAGGCGGAGGACAAGCTGAACTGCGGCGAACTCACGCTCTTCGTGAACACCATCCTCGGATTCATCCGGAAGGCCCAGGACGAGCTGATCGACGAACTCGAAGTTAGAGTCGACCAGCTCGACAAGGGCCGGGCGGTCTGCGACCAGCTCGAACGGAAGCACGGTCTGTCCGCGAAGGCGGTCTCGATACTATATGGCGTGATCCAGGAGGAGATGTTCGACTCGACCAAGTCCATGACGCTGAACGATGCCGCATACCATATCAGACTATCCAAGCAAAGCGCGAGAAAGTACGTGGGAGAGCTCATGGACGCGGGCCTCGCCATCCAGTCCGGGAAGCGCCCACTGAAAATACGGGCATCGGAATCGTTGAAGGGCATCCTTGAGGCCGGAATGGGCGAGGACGCCGGAGAGCATGGCGGCAAAACCCAACAAGAAGAAACAGAAACCGCCCACGAGGGCGATCCCGCATAACTCAATTATCCGGAAATTCCGGATAATTGAGTTATCATTAAACATCGCGGCCGGATGGATGGTCAAGGTTTATCCGCTGCGTGAAACGTCGAGTGAAACGTGTTTCTCGCGGCGGAACTCCCACGTCCCGTCCGCGCGATGGACGATGCCGCCAGATCCCTTCGTACGTCGTCTGCCATTGGCCGCCATGATGTTCCTCCCTGTCGGGAGCGCCTTCGGGCATCTGCCGCAAGCGCCCTCTCAAGGGCACCCTATTGGCACTCTATCCGGGCCACAAACGGCCAGATACGTGGCAAAAACGGCCATTCCCCAGTAATCGAAAAAACGGCGGAATCCCAACGTGTCCGGAGACCGGAAACGTTGGGATTCCGCCGTTTCTCAGGGGTGCAACCCCCTACTTGCTCACGTTGAACTTGAACTCTTTGTGATTATCATTTTCCATATAGATTTTCCTATTATTTCAATGATTTGTTAAGATTGATGCTATGACCTTTGACAGCAAAATGTCAAAATGAAGGAGCAGTATGACAAGCGGCAAGAAATCTGTTAGGAAGAATCGCAAGGCAATCCCGATACTGAATGGGCGAGCGTCTATGACTGCACCTACCGCCGCATCACCCTACTGGAGACCGCGATGGTGCGATCCGAAAACGGGGAAAATGCGAACTACGAACTGCGTGACTCAGGATGCAGCTATCGAGGCAGCTCGTAGGGGTCTCGGTGATGTTACACAGACACGGGCAAACGTCCAACCTCCAACGTTTGAGGAGATGTTCTACGAGATGTCCGTTGTGAAAGGAAGCGACTGGTCAGATGGTACTCGAGCGGGAATGATTTCTCTCTACAAGAAGCATCTTGCGCCGGTGCTTGGCAGTAAACCAGTGACACGTATCACGCAATCGGACATCCGCGGCATTACGCTACCTACACTGAACAACGAGCGTCAACGTAAGATTAAGGGCCTTATCAAGGGAACTATGGCGCAAGCTGAACGGTGGACCGGAAACGATGCGACGTTTTATTCTTCACAGCTCATAGTCACGGGGAAAGCATATAAGGGCCGCACCAAACCCGTTGACGAGCGCGACATCCCCAGCGGTAAATACATTGCCGACATCATCACTGCCGCATACAGCACCATGAGCATTACACCACTGGATGATGCAATGCCTGGACAGCGTAAAGGGAAACCAACCCTTATAGACCCTATGACAGGGAAAAAGACCAGCAGCGCACGAGAGGTCACGCGCATATTCAATGAGTCGCCTGACGCCTTCGATGGCATCATGGATATCACCCCGCTTGATGCGCGTATTCGTTTGGGTCTCCCCATCGATGAGGAAGATGCTCAAACGCGATCGGCTAACATGCCGAAAAAACAAACGAAGCACATTCCCGTGTATGCCAGTGACATCCGACGCAGCATACCGAAGCACCTACATCATCAGGATGAACGCAAAGCAGCAGAGGTGGTAGCTTGTGGCGAACGCTTTCGGCTCATTGGTCTTGCGTTCGCCTTGAGTGCAGCCGGCGGTCTCCGCGTAGGGGAAATGCTACCTCTACGTGTCAGGCATTTCTTGACTCGTGAACAAGCAGCACGCATGTTTGTTTCCAGTCTTGCTATTCATAACGATACCCGAACAGTAACCATCGAGGGTAAGACAGTTCCCGCCAGTACTGAGGTCTATGCCGTTCGCCGGAGCCAGAGTGAGACGGGCACGTTCCCCGTCTGGGACAGCCGGGCGGATTATAACGGACGAATCAGCATCGAGGAACAAATAACACAGGCGGGAACGAAGTACCTTATTCAGCCGCCGAAAATGGGAATCGGCAGAGAACGTGTAGCGCACTTGCCGTATTTCCTTCCCAACTGGGAATACATAGCAAATCGCACGCATGTCAGCCAGCGCGAGGCCATTGGCAGCATCGTCGCGCGTTTCAAGCAACAGCCAGAGTCACAGAACAACGTATCATTCTGGACGTGCACTGACAAAGAAGCCGGTTTGCTTTGGACCAAAGGGTATGTGCCTATAGGTTGGATGCTTCTCGAACGCTTCCGTGAGCTGTGGAACTCGCCAGCACTTGCCGACATACCGCCGAATAAGCGTGTAGACCAGTTCCGTGAAATGCTCCTATTCCCGGCACGCTCTAACCCGCGCATGACCAAGGATGGTTTACCCGCTATACGTCCCATACCTGGATGGACTAACAACACTGCCATAGTGCCTGGTACCTGTGGCTATATGACTGAAGCCAACTTTGTTGAAAGAAGTCTCAATCCGATTTTTGATTACGTATCCGCCAACACCGGTGAATACCCACTCCACCGTAAAAATTCAATACACAATAGAAAAGGGTGGACTTATCATGGATTACGCCATTTCGCAGCATCCAGCCGCATACAAGCAGGTGTGCCCATTCCGCAGGTTGCGGCAGAGCTCGGACACAAAAACGCTTCGTTCACCCTTGACCGTTATGCGCATATGGTCAAGGAAGCCATACCTCCAACTGGATTTGAATACTGAGAAGCAGTAGCTGTACGCTCCCAGTAATCACTGAACCTTAAGCACAACGTGCACGCATACTTATCCAAGAAAACACGAACAAGTTGTGCTTAAGGTATACGTCTCACATCATCTTTTTCTCAGCGGATGTGGTTCCGTGATGTCGATACCGGCCGATGCGTAAACGGAGATGATTTGCGCTTCATTGAGTTCTCTCATACGGTGATGCGTCAGTATGCATTTGTCTGGATTGACGCAAAACTCGGCTTCTTCGGGGCTGAGGATGTGAATTATCGCGGGGTCTTTGGCGTTTGACATGTCGCTGCTCCTTTTTCGGGGAAATGTTGCCAGGAACATATCATCGAAAAAAAAAAAGAAAAAGCCACTCGCGCTTTTGCCCCGCCGCTGCGCTTCATTATTGCCGCATCGCCTGCCGGCATTTCGGCGGGGTCGTTCTTCCGTTCCAGCGGCTCTAAGCGTATGCGGCGACCAAGAGCTGGCCCCCTTATATCTCAGACCACGCAGGCTCTCCAATGGAATGACCATGCCCCGACGCCGGAGTGTGAACTGCATTCCCGTTGTCTTTGTTGTCTTTCTGATGGCGGTTATGCGTGATTTACTCACCGACGAGGCCATAACAATAATCCCGTTCCACTGGCGTTATCGACGTCAGACGTTTTTCAACCTTATCGGACGCGTAATCCGATGAGCGTCCTGCGATATTGGCTGGCAAGTCGTCATACATCGTATTTGACGACCTCATACCATCCTCTGTACTTTTAGGGAAGGACCTCAAAATGACCAGCGCTCTGCGCCCAACCAAGGGCGACCGAAGAGTCTTAGAAGCGTTGTTGCGATTCCGTTGCCTCAGCATTCTAAGTGCAGTCAGATTTTCCGGACTGGCACTATCCAGCCGATACCGGGTCAGCCGACGGCTACATGCCTATGCGGAACGCGGCTACGTGCGCGTCGTAAACAGCCCGAGCGCACATGTGGTGTTCGTACCGACACCCAAACTCGTCCCACTGCTGGGATTGGAAACGCCGCCGTTGAGAGCCACAGATGCCTCGGCGCACGCGCTGGCCGTGTCAAGCCTCGCCTCGCAACTGGCACACGGCGACAACGTACTTCATCTTCCCAGCGATGAATGGAAAGACATTCACACGCAGATGGAGGACTACGAAGCGGGACTTGTTGGTGAGACAGACATGCGCATGGCCGAAAGCCGATTACGTCGGTCCGGCAAACGAGACCAAGCCGTGATGCAGATGTTACATCTCATGGACATGCAACGTGGTGATGTCGCATACAGGGCATGGGCTGGAGGGAACCCATATCAATCATGGCCGTGGATTGTCATGGCGCATGGTGAGACATGGAGCATACGCGAGCAACGCATGGTCAGTAACGTGTATGCCGAATCAGACAGCGCTGTTATCTCACTGACTGACCATAGACCCGACCTGGTTCTCGCTCGTCCGTCTCACCAGTCCATCGCCATCGAAGTCGAGCTGACGCGTAAACCTGTGAACGATTATGTTGCCACGATGGCTGGATACTCCACTCGGCAGAGCCGTGACGCTTACGCGCTGGTCGTTTGGATTGCAACTAACGAGGCGATCGCACACTCGATTCGTCGTGGCATCGCGGCGACCGGTACTGAACAACTGGCACATATTGTGATGGCTGATTCCAACGGCGGACCGTTGTGGGGTGGCGTCGATTTGACGACCAGAGCATGACGAAGACGCGAATACACTCCAACGAAATAGCATCCGACATGGCATACATCACTTGGTATGTATCACCGTGACAGCAACTGAACCAGCCGACTCCCTATATTCCCTGAAAACCAGACGCCGGCCGTCACCATGACAGTGACCGCCGGCGCAAGAGCAACTACACGGGTTTCCCTCCCGTGGGACGTACGAAACATGGAGGCGTTTCTCATGTCCACAACAGTAATATCTACCGCACAACGGCTCACCCTTACCAAGGATGAGCGCCAGCTTGAACGCGCACACCGCAACAGCGTACTGCAAAAGCGAATCCACGAAGGCGAGTTGGAGATGTCTCGCTGGCAGCTGCTGGCGGCGAGAAATACTGCCCACCGATTGCGCATCGTTGCGTCAGCCGGAGCAGGTAAGACACGGACGCTCGCCAACGCCATAGCAGCCGCCGCGACACTTCACAGCGCGAAACATATCGCAGTCATCACGTTCACCCGCAAGGCAGCACGAGTCATCGACGGCGCGCTTACGCGCAACAACGTGTACGGCACCAGCGTAAGTACACTCGATGCACTGGCCCTGCGCATACTGGACGCGGCCGGCATACACATAACTGCTATTACCGATGATGACAAGAAAGCGATACTCACCGACGTTCGAAAAACCTGCATGAAAAAGCAGCCGCACGAACGCATCACACTAAAACAGATGATGCATGACACGACGTATTACGCTATGCACCCAGATGAACAGCCCGAATCCGAATACCTCAAAGCCATCTTGGAGGAATACACCGAGCGGTGCAAGAACATTTGCAGCGCCGAATGGCCGACCATCGAGCTACTCGCTGCGCAGCACTACCAACAGTCGGGCTTTCGGTTCGAAATACTGGGAGTGGATGAAGCACAGGACCTTAACCCCACACAAATAAAGCTGGTGGAAAGTGTCACCGCCACGACAATGCAGACCATTATCGTCGGCGATTGGCGGCAAGGCATTATGGCCTTCCAAGGCGCGACACCTGACTGGTTTCGAGACAATACCCATTTCGACCAGACATTGGAACTCCCCGTCAACCACCGGTGTGCACCGGAAATAGTCAATGTTGCAAATCGTGTCTTCGGGGACCGCATCAAAGCTTCCAGGAATGCTGCGACCGGCATGGTACCCCAGCTGATACGAGCGAACAACGAACAAGACGAAGCAGAAAAAATCGCAGACATTGTTGACGGCCTGCTTTCTGATGGGCGAACTGCGGCGAGTAACATCAGGTTCCTTGCATGGCGTCGTAGTCAGTTCCGCGCGTTAAAGCATACATTTGAGGAACGCAACATGTCGATAAATGCGGACGCATTCCGCACCATTCATTCATACAAAGGCGATGAAGCAAACATCATCATTCTGGTGGGCATGAGTCGAGCCGTATGGGGCGATCGCCATGACGAGTCGGATATGTTGTTGTATGTAGGTATGACGCGAGCACGATTGGGACTAATCATCTCCTATCCGGACCAGACTTCTCTTCCTGGTGGTCGTGCTTCTGCGGTTTATGGCCCGTACCCCACACTGGACGAATGCGGTTTGCAGGAACCAGCCGATTCGCAGACGCTTCTCGACCGACTTCATCACGACATCAGTAGTCGTAATCTCTTGGAAGATGTCATTGAGGACAACAGAACTGCACAAAACCTCGCCATTCAAAAGCGGCAGCAGAGCCGTGTCATCGCGAGCTATCAGCGCTTGGGAAATACGAAAGCAGCGATGAAGTTGACCGATTGCGCAGACAAGTTGACGTTCGAGACCATGACTGATGGCAACACTCGACGCAGTCTGCTGGCACATGCCTGGTTCTGCAATCAGAAGACCTGCAACATCTGTATGGGAAGACGTGCTGTCCGTAATCAGTTACGTGTCGGCGCGGCGCTCGATTGTCTTTTTAACCCCCAGCAATACCAAGATTTACTGTCCGATAACCTATATGAGCAGATTGCCAATCTGAGGTTCGCGACCCCCGCATTTTTCACTGGAACAATGCCGAACTTTGACGACCTTGAACTCGGTATCCGTGTACTCAATCTTGCCGTTCGTAAGCTCACTCACACGGATATCAGCCGTAGCATGAGTGAACGAGAACGAGTATTCACACAAGGCATCGTCGGCACCACGCGCAGCGACGAAGCCACCAATCACTTCATCGATAAGGGGCTGCACGAACTGGAATACCAACTACAGCAGCACGAATCCCTGCACGACTTGACCGACATACAGCTGACTGAACGTCGCCAGGAAATAACCAAGCTTCAGGCGGATGGCGAATGGCATGTGCACGCTCACATGATTTTCGCGACATTGGAAGCCTATTACCATGACCAGCTTCATAGCAAGGACATCGAGAATGAGCGCGACTACAAAGGCGATACCGTGGAAGCCAACCATCTATACAAAGACCATCTGTGGTGGAAATTGGAATGGACGGAAGCAGTTCAGAAATCCGTAAACTCCATCATCAAGCAGGACCAAGCAAAAAGGATAGCACACGATGATTTTCAAGCTGACCGATGGCAGCGGTTTATGAAAACGAGCTGCACCAGCGTGAAGCAAACCATCGAGCAAGCCAGGGCTCAAGTCAAACAATGCAAACCTGGCACGGTCGCCTATGATGCCGCTCGGAAAGCCGAAAAGAAAGCCTGGACCAATGGAGCGGTAATCGACATCGAAGCCATCACCGTCAAATGGCGCGACCTGACGCCCAAGCAGAAAGCTCAACTAAGGAAGAATCCCGCATTGATGCAATCCGCCGTCCAAGAGGCCTGCAAATATGCCTTCAAGCCCGATGAACTTTTCGCGAAAACCAGCAAGGAAGAACTCGACCAAATCATCCCGCAAATAGACGCCACCGCAGGAGCGCGCCTCATCTCTCGCACCGGTATCATCTCTCAAGTACTTCACGATGTTGATGAGCGACAGCTCTGCGACCGTTACCTGCAACGCGCGAGAACCGGTAACACGAACTGGACTCTGGAACAATCCATCACATTCAACTGGTTGGCAGACCTTCGCCAATATGTTCAGTATGAAACCATTGACGCGGATGATGGCGAAGCTGCTTTTCTGTCATAATCTTCAACTGGCACGTAGTGGTGGGGCCGACGAACAATCAGTTCGTCAGCCCCACCACTACGTGCCAGTTGTTTATATATAACAATCAATCAAGCTGACGCTGCCAGCTGTTTGGCTTGTATGAACGAAAAGAAACCACATGGACGTTCCGGCGATCGCGGACCGACAAGGCAGTCATTGCCGCCTCGATACAGGCGGCAGGAACCTTTCGGCCTCGCCTTCATTGAAAGTCTGTTCTTCTTCCTTCGTCAACGCACGTTGTGCTCTCCTATATGCTTTCTCAGATGTTCGCGGAGTTGATGCATAGATGTCCGCTACCGTCTCAGTTAAGTTCTCACGTTCTGCGCGAATCTGCGTATCGTCCAGCTCATCGAAATCAGTTAGCAGCGATTTGTACTGTTCGAGTATCGGCCATAATCGGTCAGCCGCACGACGATGCTCTTGAGCTTCGGATGCTGGGTTGAGATTTTTGGCTACCGCATTTGTAATCACCAATAATAAGGCGCAGCATGCGCCCAATGTTTTGGCCCATTCCGGAAAAACAGTTATGAGGAAACTGCTTGCAGTTATCGCCGATAATATGATTTGAAACCAACGAAGACAAAAATCCCACGCTTTCAAACGGTGTATGTCTTTTTCATGGCTTGTGAACGTGTATTGCACCTTGGCATGTGCGGAAATGAGCTGCGCGCGAAGCTTGTCACGATAGTCTGACTGTGAAACGGTCACCGAATACTTCCTTCCACTCATCTTCCGCCAGCATCCAATAATCATGAGCAACGTCGTACATCGCTTCCAAGGCATGTTCATATGCCTCTTCTGCCTTTTCCGCAAGATTATCGGGAATGGGAACTACGTATTTGTTTCCCAGTGCCGTTAACGGTTTCGACCCGCAGTTAACCACGAAAGAGAAAAAATCTTTAACCAAATCACCGTAGTTCCCATAACCACGATACTGATTATAAGAAACTGTTTCCTGAAAGAAATTAAACACTAATGAGTCGATAGCGATTCCATGTATATCGATATTGTTGGCGTCTCGCCATGCACGGGTCATTCGGCAGAGATGTTTCGGCCTATTCCCAAAGAATAAGGATAAGCCCTTCAACGAGTTGCTTTCGGACTTTGGATTCGTTGTCGCCCAGGAACCACCATCGTGAGTATTTGGATACCAGTATCCTCCATTGAGAACCTGTGAGAATGCTGGCACAATCTCGAATGTGATGCCGTCAGTCCAGTCTATGACGATGACTTGTCCATCTCCGCGTAAATGCGAAGTGGAATACCTGGTTTGTATAACAGATTTCACATCCTGTAATAGTGCGGATTGTCCATTGTAGGTATAGCGGTCGTACTGTCGAAATGTCTCGTGAGGAAGTTCAACTAAAATGTCAATGTCGCTGGTCGCGATCTCGGTTCCGCGTCCGTAAGAGCCAACATATAAACCATGGAGCGATTCACTGGAGCTGTTCCAGTAGGCCTCGTTTATCAGGCCAACGATGCTATGATATCTTCGCCTAATGGTAGCCACCGTATCAGTATCCATGCGTAAGGATGAACAAAAACTTTCAAATGTAGAGCTCACACCCATGTTTGACCTCCTCAAATCCCATTTGCTCAGTTATGAATCACAGATGATTCAAGAAGTCGGTCTTGAACGTGGCAAACGAATATGCGCCATCAATGTCCATCGGACTATTGCCAAACACCATGAAATACTGATAGTTTGGTCCAGCATCGCTGGCCCATTGGCTTCCGAGTCTGAGTTTGTCCCGGCTGTCGTCATTCTTCAACTGTTCGCCCTTGGTCTCGATGACGAACAAGCGACCGCTGCGTGTCATCGCCAAGAAATCCGGGTAGTGATTGATGAATCCGTTGATGTAGAACTCGCCGTTGCGTCTTTCCACAACGCGATGCCACCAGATGATGCCTTCACAGTTGGCTAAAGCGTCAGCCATCTGAAGTTCCAACTCGTTCATGCCACCGTCTTCGGCTTCGTACAGTGTGCGATCGAGAGTGGTCAATGGATTGGGAAGGTACACCAAGGATGGGAATGCGTAATCGGGCGTAATAGTGATGTCGCCACGACGGCGTTCCACATCGAACTCCCTAACGCGGAATGCATCTGCCTTGTCCTTGATTGCATGGCTGATGATGGCGGCATAAGCGGATGCGTTGTCCACGTATCCTTCGAGTTCGTCATCGCTCATTTGGTCTACAACGCGGTTGATGAATGATTTCAAGCCATGCGCGCCGTACAGTTTCTGCACTTGAGAACTCATGAGGTTGGGAAGGTCCAGTTTGGCGCTCCGGCGACGACCTTCATTGCTGTCACGCGAAAACAGCTCCTTCATGCCCCGACGCTGTACATCGGACAGATTACGAACCTTGAGTTCGGAATCGCTTGAGATGTCGATTTGTTTAGCGTCAGCAACATGCATGGCATCAAGTCTGATGTCTTCTGTGCCGATTTTGGCGAGCATGAAATGCTCAAGCAAGGAGTCGCGATCGAATAGTTCACCTTCAGCGTCATCCAAATCTGAGAATAGACCAGCCTGCTGTTCAAGACGATAACGAGGAATCCTTAGGCTACGTACGGTGTCGGCCACTGCATCCCTTATACGGAATGTATTCATGTCGTCTCCCATTCCAGTTGTGCCTCCCAACAGCGTGTCTGCATTGTCCTTGGCGGATTGAGCGCATACAGCTTCAGCGGTTTCGGACGCACGAATCATGTCATCGATGGAGTCGGGCACTGATTCGGTGCTCCCATTATCTGGCAGTTTTTCATTCTCATCAGGTAGGGCAATCGTCAAGTCATCGAAATCATCAGCACCTTCGGAAACTTCTGTGTCGCTGTTTTCGACGTGATGAGCCAGTTCATCGAGAATGCCTTGCACTGGAACCGGACCTGATACCTTGTCCGGGTCATCGGATTCTATACTTGCCAGCATATCCCTTTTGGAGAATCCTGCTCCATTGAGCCCTGCAACCACTTGGTCAATGGTCTCGTTGAAGTCGGCCGATGATGTCAAGACGTACGAGGTATTCAGACTGCCTGATTTGGCATGCTGGGCGTAAGGTTGACGCAGTACTCGTCCCACAAGTTGTTCAACGCTGGTGCGAGAGGATTTGTTCGCGACGGTCGCCAACACATAGGCGAACGGACAGTCCCACCCCTCCGACAATGCCTCGACCGTGATGACATAGCGGATGGGACACCCCCGGGACATGAGGTCCACGTTCCCGAGTTCGTCAACATTGCCGGTTCGTATTGCGATATGCTCCTCGGGTATGCCGGCATCCACAAGTTTGGTTCTCAGTTTGCGGAAGGTCTCGGCGTTATCGGCATCCTTGCGTTCGGCTTGTAGCAAGACGATAGGCCGGATGTAATGACCCGTTTTCTGTTCGTTGATTTCCGCGATTTGTTCCAGCCTCCTGCGCAGCATGATGGCATCCTGTACAACTTCGGCTTTGCCGTCCCTACGGTACACAATGACGGGAAGCTTGACCATTTCCTCCGCTTTGAGCTCTTGGGCGGACACCCGAGAGATGATGTTAGATTTGACGGACGGCGTAGCCGTCAGCTCCAGCACGAAGCGAGGATTGAGATTGCGTAGCATCTCAAGGGACAGACTCGATTTGGCATGATGAGACTCATCCACGACGACGATGGGATGCATGCCGGCCAACGCGGTGATGAGAGCCGTATCATCAGCACCAGCAACCTCCACGGCTTCGCCTTGTGCCTTCTGATAGTTGGTCAACGCAACCAGTGATGAGTTCTCTGCATAAGCCCGGCGACCGTCTTTATTCTTGAACGAGTCATAGGACAACACAAACAGAGTGAGCTGCCCCTCCACGGATGATGCATTGAGGCCCCGCCCCACCAGGCCGTCTTCCTTGTCCAGAATTTCGACGCGATGTGAGAAATCACGGTCTATAGCCATACGCAGCGGATGCGCCGGATTGCGCAGCTGCCGCAGTGTCTGGCGTAGTATCTCCTTACGAGGCACCAGCCATACAACAGCCCCTGTATCAACTCGGAGCTCATCCGTGAGTACACGCAAGGCGTTGGCGGCAATGTAGGTCTTGCCGCCTCCGGTGGGCACCTTAACGCAGACCCTCGGTGCACCGTTCACATCATCAACGTACGGACGTATATCGTCCTTGCCGGGGCGCAGGCCATCCTGGGCAAGCAAACGGTCATATGCGGCACCTCCGGTACCGAGTTCGACGGTCAGATGGGCATACTCGCGCAATGCAGAAAGGACTTTACGCTGGTATTTCTTCAATTCCATGGCAATCACATCCTTGCAATCTGACGGGGAATCTGCTTGAAAACGATATTCAAGGCATCAAGTCTGTCCTGCGGCAGTACGCAGCGATCGGCATAAATGACAGTAGTGGAGCCACGTCGAGGCAACGTTCTCAGCAGGTCATAACCGAGCACGCTCTCCTCGGCACCGTCATAGGCGAGGTAATACACGGTATCCGCTATCTCTCCAAGAAGGTAACGATGCTCGTCGGTCATATCCACGTAATCGGCCTTCGTCTCCGTATACCAGACATACCGGAACAGCTCTTCACGAGGCACGTCAGGATTCAGCATGCCATCCGGCTCAAACAGCACAGGGCCAAGTTCGTAATAGGAGAAACCGGAATCAATGCCGGGAGTCGTTTTATCGCCTTTCCCATAGCCCGCAATGACACGACGAACCCGTTCGGCGGTAACCGTGTCAGCATAATCGCTCAGTTCCACGAGAATGAATCGGCGATGACCTCCGTCACGCTGATTCAGACGTAAAACGGCATGCGCTGTCGTTGCTGAACCTGCGAAACTATCCAGCACAATGGATTCCTTACTGGTAGCCAGTTCCAACACTCGCTCTATCAGCCTTACCGGCTTCGGATAGTCGAATTTTGCCTTGCCGAGAAGTTCAGCGAGTTCCTGCGTAGCTTCCTGAGTATGGCCCACCTCGGTATTCGGCCACCAAGTCCACGCAGTCTTTCCTGCCCTATCAGCCAGATAGTTTTTCTGGCGTGGTACGCCGTCACCACTTTCACCGAACCATAAGCGGTTTTCGGCGCGCATCTGCTTGTACACGCTCTCCAAGTTTTTCCAGCATCGTCCACCTGGAGGGTCGATGACCTTACCGGAGGGAGTTTCTATTTGATACATCTGGTTTGGCCTGTAGCCTTGTGCCGTGAAATCAACAGATACCCATGGGCCTCGCGGGTCATTATCCGGATTACGGTATTTTTTGGCATCTGCTTCATCCAGTGGAAGAAGATTGAGCACCTTAGTCAGGTCCGAAGCATTCTTGGCGTACACAAGAATGTACTCATGGCCATTGCTCATCCTCTTGCGGGCATCCGGCGATGTGCGTTTCTGCCAGATGATGGTGGCAATGAAGTTTGATGGGCCAAAGATGTCATCACACATCATTTTCAGGTTGGCCTGTTCATTGTCGTCGATACTGATGAAGATAGCACCGGTCTCGCTCAGCAAGAGACGCAGCATTTGCAAACGCGGATACATCATGCACAGCCACTTGTCGTGCCGTGAGAAGTCTTCGCCTTCCTTGCCGACAACTTCGCCCAGCCAACGACGGATTCTGGGGTCGTTCACATTATCGTTGTAAGCCCACCCTTCGTTGCCAGTGTTGTATGGTGGATCGATGTAGACACAATCTACCCTTCCCCCATACTCGGGAAGCAGCGACTTCAGCGCCTCAAGATTGTCGCCATGAATAATTTTGTTGCCGCGATCGCTACCATCTGTTGCGAGGATGCCCTTGGCTGGAACGCTGTCAAGTACGCGATAGGGGACCTGGCGATGATAGCCAATGACCTTATCCTTGCCCATCCATTCCAGCGTCGGCATGCTGCATTCCTTTCCCAGCGTTACTTGACAGCACCATTGTCTCATGCACATGGGTTCATCTGCGGACTCGCCACACGTATCAGCATCATCACCTTCTACACATCTGCTACGGTTAAACCATCGCGGCAGTCAATACTGACTGTGTTTAAGGTGAGACTTGGAGCGCCCATGAAGATGTTCTTTCCAAAACTCAGTCTGGACATGGCCTTTCCCCACAGGGACAGAGGGCAGCAGTCTCTAACTCGCGGACGGTATCGTGTGTCCACTACAGCGGCGACTCTTCCGTCGGGCAAGACGGCACGACTTGTGCTGATGTGGATAAGTACCAGTCTCATTCAGCAGGATGGATACGTCGATGTCAGAACAGGACGTATAAGTCGCTCCGGCTTACGGGAGTTTATGACTCAGGCGGACGTTAGTGTTGGCGGTCGGCAATACAACCGCATGGAACATCAACTCTCGTTGCTGCTTAGCTGCCGATACTCCGAACACGACGGCCAGCGTTGGCGGCCGTTATCAGTCTCACGCCAAAACAAGCAGGGAGAAATCGTATTGACGCGGCAGTTCATGCATCGTCTGGCCAATGCCATTAGCGTGGATTCCTCGATAATACAGCAGCTGCGGTCATCCATGTCTGTAGACCTGTACCTTATCGCAAGGCAACAGCTTGCCGGAGCATTCGTTAGTTATGACGCCTTATACGTCATAACTGGTAATGGTGGGCACAACCGTTTCAGGCAGACGGTAACTGCTGCGGCCCATGAGCTTGAGAAGACAACACTTGGTGCTATCAGCATAGCTGCCAATGGCTTTACCGTGTTAAACGACCTCACGCCGGTGCAAAACACTGAGATGGAATGGGACGATTCATTCCCCGCACACGGTCTCTGGCATCACGAAAATGGGCTGCGGCTATACCTGGGGGATGCAAAAGCGGTTATGAGCGAATTCCCCGCGCGAAGCATTGATTGCGTTGTCACGTCCCCGCCCTATTTCAATCAGCGAAACTACAGCGGCGGCCGTAAGGAAATAGGCCGGGAGAATACAAGCGACGCTTATATTAAGAAGCTCGTTAGCGTGTTCCATGAGGTAAAGCGAATCCTGGCAGATGACGGTACACTGTGGCTGAATATTGACGATTGCTATTCAACAGGAGATGCGCGCGATACCGCTCCTGCACATTCTCTGATGGGACTCCCTTGGCGGCTGGCTCTCGCCATGATGCAGGATGGATGGCTGTTGCGTAATGAAGTCATCTGGCATAAAACACGAGTGCTTCCCGGCGCGTCAGGCAACCGATTGAATCATAACCATGAACAGATTTTTCTGTTCACCAAAACCGATGGCAACACCTACAACGTTGATGACGTACGCATGCCACTATCCGACATATCCAAGCGGCGTCTGCAAAACACTGAAGGTCAGTCCGGCTCCTATCGTGCTAACGGCGGAGCCAAGAACATCAAACCTGTAGGGGACCCCGAACGTGGACGCAATCTTCGGGACGTTTGGCCGATTTGCCCTTCATTCACACATGAAGCGCATTTTGCCGTATTCCCAGTAGAGATACCCGAACGATGCATTAAGGCGGGCTGCAAACGTAATGGCGTCGTGCTGGACCCATTCAACGGAAGCGGCACAACCGGACTCGCAGCGCGATCGCTTGGCCGTAAGTACGTGGGCATTGACCTCAATGAGGATTATCTAATGCAGGCAAAGCGGAAGATACTGGGCAGCTAACGACTAATCAGCACCCATAGATAGACCATAGGTGGGACGGCATCGAACGTGAATTCGATACCGTCCCACCTATGCCCAGTCTGTCAAAACCTGTACAAAAACATGCCGACACGCCGTAGTTTTTGACAAATTTTGACAGGCAGAAATCGTTGGTATTACTTACTTTGAGACGTTGAACTTGAACTCGACGATGTCGCCGTCCTGCATGACGTAGTCGCGTCCCTCCTGGCGGAGCTTGCCTTCCTCCTTGATCTTGACCATGGAGCCTTCGGCGGCCACGAAGTCGTCGTAGGAGACGATGTCGGCCTTGATGAAGCCCCTTTCAAAATCGGTGTGGATGACGCCGGCCGCCTGCGGGGCGGTCCAGCCCTTGTGGATTTGCCAAGCGCGCACCTCCTTGACTCCAGCGGTCAGGAAGGTCTGCAGGCCGAGGATGTCGAAGCCGACGCGGGCGAGCTGGTCGAGACCGGATTCGGACAACCCGGCGTCCTCCAGCATCTCGCGGGCGTCCGCCTCGTCGAGGTCGGTCAGGTCGGATTCGAACTGGGCGTTGAGGAACACGGCCGGCGCCGGCGCCACGGATGCGGCGAGCTTGGCCTGCAACTCCTTGTTGGCGAGCTCGTTATCGTCCACGTTGAACACGTAGATGAACGGCTTGGCGGTCATCAGGTGCAGGTCGTAGATGTCGTCCTTGTTGATCTTGCCTGCGGCGGCGGCATGGTCGATGGTCTCGCCGGCTTCAAGGATCTCCTTGGCCTTCCTGACCGCGTCCATGTACGCCTGCTCGATCTTCTTGCCGCGCAGGTCCTTTTCGAGCTTCGGCAGCGCGTTCTCGATGGTCTGCATGTCGGCGAGGATCAGCTCGGTGTTGATCGTGTCGATGTCGTCGGCCGGATCCACCTTGCCGTTGACATGCACGATGTCGTCGTCCTCGAACGCGCGCACGACCTCGCAGATCGCGTCGGCCTCGCGGATGTTGGCCAGGAACTTGTTGCCCAGGCCTTCGCCTTCGGAGGCGCCCTTGACGATGCCGGCGATGTCGACGAAGGTGACGGTCGCGGGCACGATCTTCTCGGTGTGCACCAGCTCGGCGAGCACGGGAAGGCGCTTGTCCGGCAGCGGAACGATGCCGGTGTTCGGCTCGATGGTGGCGAACGGGTAGTTTTCGGCGAGGACATTATTGCGCGTCAGCGCGTTGAACATGGTGGACTTGCCGACATTCGGCAGGCCAACGATTCCGATAGTTAGAGACATAGTATCCAGTATTGGTGTCAAGGTGGACGTTGGCCGCGCCGATGACGCAATTCGTTGCAGCGAATCGTTCTCAATAACAAAAGTGCGAGTCTCACGCTCGGCAAAACGAACATGAACACCGTATATTGCCCGGAATATAAGGGTTCTGGACAATGTGCGGTTGAGTGGTTTTGTTCGTTTTCCTCACACGTTTCTTATTGAGAACGATTCGCTGCGATTGGCAGACAGCAAAATCGTCACAGCTCGGCCGCGCCGATGCGCCGCACTGCCTCGCGCAGCAGCGATTCGTCCTTCAGCAGGCTGAGCCGCACCCAATCCTTGCCGACGCGGCCGAAGCACGTGCCCGGCAGCCCGGCCACCTGCGCCACGTCAAGCAACGCGTCGGCGAAACGTTGCCCGCTCCACCCCTCAGGCGCCTTGAACCACACGTAGATACCGCCGGCGGAGTCGAACACGTCGAATCCGAGCGAGCGCAGTCCCCCGGCGACGATCTCGCGCCGCCCGGCATACCGCCGGGCCAGTTCGTCGACGCACGACTGGTCGCTGTTCAGTGCCACGGCGCCGGCATCCTGGATCATGCCGGTGACCATCGAACCCATCTGATAATGGTATTGCTTGAGCCGTGCGACCACGTCCCGGTTTCCGGCGACGAACCCGGCCCTCCACCCGGCCATCGCGTACATCTTCGACAGTGAACCCACTTCAACGGACACGTCGGACGCGCCCGGCACCGTCAGCAAGCTGACCTGCTGGTCGCTCACGCCGAGTCCCGTGTATGCGAAGTCATGCACGATGAGGAAGCCGTACCGCTTGGCGAGCTCCACCGCGTGCTCGAAGAATGACGCCGGCGCCTGCGCGCCCGTGGGGTTGTTCGGATAGTTGAGTATCAGCATGCGCAGCCGGCGCCACACCGATTCGTCCACCGCGTCCAGGTCGGGCAGCCAGCCGAGTTCGGCGCGGGCGGGCAGCAGTATCTCCTCCGCCCCGTGCATGACGGACATGCAATGGTACGACGGATAGTAGGGGTCGGCGAACGCGACGGCGTCACCGCGGTCGATCAGAATCGCGAACAGTCCGGCGAGCCCGTCGACCGCGCCTTCCACGGCGAACAGCTGGGAACGCCAGTCCAGTTCGACACCATGCACGTTGCGGTACCAGTTCGCGGCGGCCTGCAGGAACGCCGACTTACCATCGAACGGCGTGTATCGCGCGTTGAGCGGGTCGTCGACCGACGATTTGGCGACGTCGCGGATGAATTCGGCCGGGTATGCGTCGGGGTTGCCCTTCGCCAGGTCGATCACGTCGGCGCCGGACGCCACGGCTGCGGCGACCTTCACGTCCATGTCGGCGAACACGTTCGGCGGGATGATCTGGGCGACCGGCGCGAACCGGGGCGCCCATACGCCATCGCGGGTGTCGTCGTCTTGTGCGGCGCTCATTGCGGTATTGCTCCTTTGGGATGGGGGTTATATAGGAACGGAAAAAGAGGGGACATGTGGCAAGGACCGCCCTCCGGCGTTACGCGCCATCTCCCGCCAGCGGGAGGTGGCATGCCGTCGCCCCGCTGGCGAAGGACTGTCGGCGCAGCCGACTTCGGGCGGTCCGGGGAGGAAGCGAATCTCAGTGCTGCAGCCGCTTGGCGAGCAGGTTGCAGATCAGCTGGCTGACGAACACGATGACGAGAATGATCAGTGTAGCCACCAGCGTCACGTCGCTCTGGAACCGGTTGTAGCCGCGGATGATCGCGAGGTTACCCAAACCACCTCCACCGACCACGCCAGCCATGGCGGAGAAGGCGACCACGTTGATGAACGACAGCGCCGACACTCGGATGATCGGCACGCGCCCTTCGCGCAGGTACACGCGCCATATGATGTCGAGCGTGCCCAGGCCGGATGCCTTGGCCGCTTCGACCAGGCCGGGATCTATCTCCAGCAGCGCGTTCTCGACCTGCCGGGCGTAGAACGGCACGGTCGCGCCCACGATCGGCACGATCATCGCCTCGGTGCCGATGGAGGTGCCGACGATCATTCGCGTCACGCCGACCAGCAGGGCCATGAGGATGATGAACGGGATGGATCGCACGATGTTGACGATCTTGTCGAGGATGTTGTAGACGATCACGTTCTGCGTGAGCCCGCCGCGTCTGGTAAGCAACAGCAGCAGACCGAGCACAAGGCCGATCGCGTATCCGATCACCGCGCCGACGATCACCATGTACAGGGTCTCGTAGGTCGCGTCCCAGACCTCCGGCCAGATCATCGACACATTCGGCAGCCATGTCTCCAGCAGATCATTCATTGTCGTTCTCCTCCACCTCGTTCACATGCAGGTCGGCGAGCGGCGTCGCGCTCACCCCGACCGTCGGGAAATACGCGAGCGCCTTGCTGACCGCCTCGGCCGGACCATCCAGACTGACCAGGATCATGCCGACCGGCGTGCCGTGAATCACGTCCACGTTGCCGAACATGATGTTGCCTCTCACGCCGAACCGTTCGCGTATGTCGGCCATCAGCGTCTCCTCCGCACCGGAGCCGACCGAGAACAGCAGATACACGCTGCCGCTCTCCCGCTCCTTGCTGAACAGCGGGTGCTCCTGGACGAGCGTGATGCCCTTGTTCATGTTGCCGGACGTGTAGATGAACTCGCGGGTCAGTTCGTTGGACGGGTGGTCGAACACGTCGAGGATGGACCCGTCGTCGACGACCTTGCCGTGGCTCATGACCGCCAGGTCGGTGCAGATGTCCTTGACGACCTGCATCTGGTGGGTGATGAGCACGATGGTCAGGCCAAGCCGTGCATTGAGGTCCTTGAGCAGGGCGAGGATCGACCGGGTGGTGCGCGGGTCGAGCGCGCTGGTCGCCTCGTCGCACAGCAGCACCTCCGGGTCGCCGATCAGCGCACGCGCGATGGCGACGCGCTGCTGCTGGCCACCGGAAAGCTGCCGCGGATACGCCTTGGCCTTGTCGGCGATACCGACGAGTTCCAGCAGATGCATGGCCTTCGCGCGGGCGTCCTTGCGGGATACCTTCTCGTGGATGAGCGGCAGGGTGACATTGTCAAGCACGGTTCTGGATGACATCAGGTTGAAGTGCTGGAAGATCATCGCAATCTTGCGGCGCAGCGGTAGCAGCCGGCCCTCGCCGAGCGTGCTGATGGTGGTTCCGTTGAAGGTCACGGTGCCGCTGGTCGGACGCTGCAGGACGTTCATCGTGCGCACCAGCGTCGATTTTCCGGCGCCGGAGAAACCGATGATGCCGTATATGGAGCCCTTGTTGATGGTCAGGGACACGTCGTCGACGGCGCGGAAGCGGTTTTTGCCGCGGCCGAATTCGACGGTGACGTGGTCAAGCGAGATCAGAGGGGCGCCGGCGGCGACGGAATCCGAAGCCTCCGCCGCTGCGGCTGCGGTTGCGTTGACGGTTGCATCGCTCACGCGGCCTCACCCGCCCGACCCGCAGCACCATCCGCCCCATCGACGGCGGACTTGCCGGCCGCCGCGAGCACGGCGTCGAGGATCTCCTTCTCGCCGGACAGTACGAAGTCCTCCATCACCGGGCTGAACGGCAGCGGCGTGAACCGCGCGCCGACGCGCAGCACCGGCCCGCGCAGATAATCGAAATGGTTCTCGGCCACGCGCGCCGCGATCTCGCCGCCCACGCCGCCGATCTTGATGGCCTCGTGCGCGATGACCAGATGACCGGTCTTCTTCACCGACGCATAGATGGTCGGCATGTCGAGCGGCGTGATGGACCGCAGGTCGATGACCTCCACGCTCACGCCGTATTCGCGCCGTGCAACATCCGCGGCAGCGAGCGCCTTGGTGAGCATCAGACCGTAGGAGACCAGCGTCACGTCGGCGCCTTCGCGCACGACCTCCGCACGGCTCAGGTCGATGGGCGGCAGGTCCTCGGGCACGTCGCCCTTGACCGGGAACAGTCCCTTGTTCTCGAAGTAGATGACCGGGTTAGGATCCTTGATGGCCGCCTTGAGCAGCTGCTTGCCGTTGGCCGGCGTCGAGGGCACGACCACGCGGATGCCGGGGATGTTGGTGAACCACGTCTCCAGCGACTGGGAATGCTGGGCGGCGCCATGCTTCATCAGGCCGTCGGGCGCGCGCAGCACCAGCGACATGGTGGCCTGTCCGCCGAACATGTAGTGCGCCTTGGCCATCTGGTTGAGCACCTCGTCCATGGCGATGCCGATGAAATCCGCGAAATGCAGGTCGATGACCGGCTTGGCGCCGGCGATGGCCGCGCCGACGCCCGCGCCGACGAGCGCCGTCTCGGAGATCGGCGTGTCAAGCACGCGCTCGGGGAATTCGTCCTTCATGCCGGCGAACTGGCCGAAGATGCCGCCCTGCTTGGCGATGTCCTCGCCGTAGACGAACACACGTTCGTCGGCTCGCATCTCTTCGAGCATGGCCTCGCGAGTCGCCTCGCCGAATGTGATGATTCGCTCACTCATACAAGTTCACCTCACCGCTGAATACGTCGTCCAAGGCGTCCTCGGCCTTGGGGAATGGACTGTTTACCGCAAATTCCAGAGCCTGTGCGAACTCCTGGTCGAGCCGCTCCTCCGCGGCGTCGAGGTCGTTCTGCGCGACGACGCCTTCGAGCAGGATCTTGCGCCGGAACCGGTCAATCGGGTCGTTGTAGAGTTTCCACTCCTCGACCTCCTCCTGGGAACGGTACTTCTGCGGGTCGGTGATGAAGTGGCCGTCGCGCCGGTAGGTCTTGCATTCCAGGATGGAGGGGCCGTCGCCGCGGCGGGCGCGGTCGATGAGCTTGGCGGAGGCGTCTCGCACGGATTCGACGTCGTTGCCGTCGACGGTGACACCGGGGATGCCGTATCCCTGAGCGCGTTCCGACAGGTAGTCCACGTTCTTGATGTCGTCGAAGCGGGTGGTGGATGCCCACGCGTTGTTCTCGCACACGTAGATGACCGGCAGTTTCCAGCTGGCGGCGAGGTTCACGGCCTCGTGGAAGGTGCCTCGGCTAGATGCGCCGTCGCCGAAGAAGCACACGGCCACGTCGCTGCCGTGCCGCTGCTTGATGGCGAGCGCCGCGCCGGTGGCGATGTTGAAGCCGCCGCCGACCACGCCGTTCGCGCCCAGCATGCCGACGCTGAAGTCTGCGAGATGCATGGAGCCGCCCTTGCCCTTGCAGTATCCGGTGGCGCGGCCGTAGAGCTCGGCGAGCGAACGGTCGACGCGGGCGCCTTTGGCGAGGGTGTGGCCGTGGCCGCGGTGGGTGCTGGTCACGTAATCGTGGTGGGTGAGGTTGCTGCATACGCCGGTGGCGACGGCCTCCTCGCCGATGTACAGGTGGGCGGGTCCGACGATCTCCTTGCCGATGTGCGCCTTGACGGTTTCCTCGAACCGGCGGATCTTGCGCATGGTGGTGTAGAGGTCAACGGCCTGCTGCGTGGTCAATGGTGTGCTCATGATGTGCGGGCTTTCGTATGTTCCTTGGTTTGTTTCCTGTTGGATGTGGGCGGCGCGTGGGCCCGTCCCGACTTGTGCCGGGCCTTGCGCGGGAATCGTCGCGGCATGGCCGTCTCCTGACGACCTGTGCGGCCGTCCTTCACGGATGCCATGCCGGGCCATATGGCCGACCTGCCATGATGCCGGCCGGAAGGCCGCCGCGGCGCGGACCGTCCCCTTGGCCCGCGCCATCCCGTCCGGCTGGCATCATGTCTTCTCGGCGAGCACTCCCCTTCAGCCGAGATGCGTCGACGTTCCCCGTTCGCGTCGCTTGTCGTGTGTGTTGTTATGTTGCGTGCTGCGGTTGCGGCGGCATTCGCCGCATGTCACCACAGCGGAATGACGGCCCCCTTGTACAGCTTGTCGATCAGTTTCTTGACGTCGTCGCTGCGGTAGGCGTCCACGATCTTCTTGTAGGTGGCGTTGTCCTTATCCTTGGCGCGGGAGACGATGATGTTGTAGTACGGCTTGGACTGCTCGTTGACCGGCTCGATGTAGATGGCGTCCGACTTGGGGTTGAGTCCCGCGTCGAGGGCCATGAACACGTTGATGACGCTGGCTCCGACGTCGGGCAGCGAACGGGCGGTCTGCGAGGCTTCCAGCTCGGTGATCTTCAGGTTCTTCGGGTTGGACACGATGTCGTCCGGAGTGGGGTTCGCACCTTCCTTGTAGTCGAGCTTGATCAAGCCGGCGGACTGGAGCAGCAGCAGGCCGCGGGCCGCGTTGACGGAGTCGTTGGCGATGGTGACTTCGGAGCCTTCCGGAATGTCCTCGACCTTCTTGGCCTTGTCGGAGTACAGGCTGATCGGGTTGAGCACCGTCTCGCCGACTGCGGCGAGCGCGTTGTCGTGCGTCTTGTTGAAGTCGTCCATGAGGATGTAGCCCTGGTAGGCGTTGAGGTCGATGTCTCCCTTGGCGAGCGCCTCGTTCGGCTGGATGTAGTCGGAGAACTTCACCAGTTCGACGTTGATGCCCTCCTTCTTCAGGTTCGGGATGACGACCTGATCCCAGACCTCGTTGCTGTCGCCGACCACGCCGACCTTGACGGTGGTGCCGGAGTCTGCCGAGCTGCTGTTCCCGCACGCCGTCAGACCGCCGGCAAACGATGTGACCGCCAATACCGCCGCAGCGATTCTCCTGATCTTCATGTCTCTTCGTTCCCCCTGGTATCGTGTTTGGTTTGTGCCGTGTGTTTGGATGCTAAGATTGCTGATCGTGCACATTGATCTTGTGCGCCCGCTGCGTTCCGGCGGGATGCCGGCCGTTTTCGCGAACAATGTTCAGCGTAATGCGCGTTTTCACGCGGTTCTTGCGATTGCGTCGAACAGGGCTATCGCCGAAATCTATATGCCGCTATCATGCGCGTATGCCGCACGGCCGGCGAATGCGCGCCCGGGCGGCGCGAAGGCCACCACCAGTCTCACATATTGAGACATAAAGCCGTCATCTCGTCGGATTCGCCGGCAGAATCCAGCGCCGTAACCGAATCGCCTCGAATGGACCGGTCCCGGAGACGGTGGCATAATACACGCGGAAAACATCAGTCACGGCGAAACCGTGCAAGGGAGGGAACATGATCATCACCACCGTATCCGGCGCATCAACGGCGTCCGGCAGTCCTGTCAACGGCATTCTGCTGGCGATCCACGCGGGAGCCGGCGACCGGAGCAAGGATGGCAGCGCGCAGAGGACTGCGCAGGCCGAGCGCGATCTGCGTCGGGCGCTGGACGCCGGCTACGCGCTGCTCGAACAGGGCGCGCCCGCCGAGGATGCGGTATGCGCCGCGATTCATGTGATGGAGGATGCGCCGGAGTTCAACGCCGGTCGGGGCGCGGCGCTGACCAGCGAGGGAAAGGTGTCGATGGACGCCTGCCTGATGACCGGCGACGGCGAGGTCGGCTCCGCCGCCGGGCTGACCACGGCCCGGCATCCGATCGATGTGGCCCGGGCGGTCAAGGAGCGCGCCAAGCACACGATGTTCGCGCTGCCGGGCGAGGACCTGCTGCGCTCGTGGGGCATCGAATTGCGCGATCCGTCGTATTTCGTGACCGAGGAACGCCGGCGTTCGCTGGCACGCGCCCAATCCGAGGGCGACGCCTGGGAGAAGCACGGCACGATCGGCGCGGTGGCGAGGAATGCCGCCGGACATGTGGCGGCGGGGACGTCCACGGGCGGCATCACGAACCAGATGCCGGGGCGCGTCGGGGATTCGCCGCTGCCCGGATGCGGCACGTACGCGGCCGACGACAGCGTCGCCGTGTCATGCACGGGTATCGGCGAGGCGTTCGTGAGGTCTGTCGCAGCGCATCAAATCGCGGATCGTGTGCGGTTCGCCGGCCAGTCAGTGCAGGAGGCCGCTCAGGCCGCACTGGATGACGTGGCGGCCCGGCGCGGCGACGGCGGCGTCATCGTCATGCCGGTCAGCGGCGACGGCGTCATCGCCTACAACAGCGAGACGATGAACTACGGATACGTCACCACCGACGGCGTCCGCGTCGTTCACGGCGCCGAATAACAACAGACGGCCTGCGCCATCCGACGACAGCTTCCGCCTATCCCGCGAAAGTCCCACTTGCGTCGTGCGATATGGGACTTTCGCGGGATAGGGCACCGGATGATATCCGGAGCTACACCGCGGATGACGACCGGATGACGACCGTCCGATGGACCCTTTTGCGGGGTCAGCCTACGATGGCGTCGACGGCGTCGATGACGGCTCCGCGGAAGCCGTCCTTCTCCAGCTTGGCGACGCCGCGGATCGTGGTGCCGCCGGGCGAGCAGACGGCATCCTTCATCGCTCCGGGATGGGTCCCGGTGGCCATGTACAGCGCTCCCACGCCCTCGACCATCTTCGCGGCGAGCCGGTATGCGGTGGCCCGCTGCAGTCCGTACTGCACGCCGGCGTCACCCAGCGCCTCAATGTACATGTCGGTGAAGGCGGGTGCGCAGCCGGCCACCACCATGGCGATGGTCATGTGTGCGGTGTCGACGCGCTCGATCAGCGAAATCGGGCCGAACAGCGATTCGAAGACCTCCGTCTGCATGTCGGTGAGCGTGTTGTCGGTCTCGGTGACGAGCACGCCCTTGCCGACGGCCATCGGCGTGTTCGGAATCGTGCACTGGATATGGATGCTCTGAGCCAGATCGCCGAACAGCTTCTGGTACTTCGCCAGATCCCAGCCGGCGGCGATCGACACCACGAACCGTCCGTTCTTGGCGAACTCGTCTGCGATGGGCTTGATGACGGATTCGATCTGATACGGCTTGATGGCGATGATCACCACGTCGGCCGCGGCGGCGACCTCACGCGCGTTGTGCAGTGGACGCGCCCCGAGCTTCGCAGTACTGGCTTCCAGCTTGTCGTAATGCGCCGCGCAGGCGACGATGTCGCTGCCTTTGACGACGCCCGCGTCGACGAGACCCTGCGCGATGGCCTGCGCCATGTTGCCATAGCCGATGAATCCTATGGTGATGTTCTGCGCCATGATGCTCCTTGTTGTGTTGTTCATACGAAAGATGCAGTTCGTCATGCCCCACCGCGCACGGCCGCGAAGCGTACGCCCGCACGCTAGAACAGCGATTCCAGGTCACCGCGGTTGAGGGCCTCGTCGTAGAGATGGCGGAACACGAGATCACCGTGCAGCCCGTCATGCTCGAACTCGTTGGTGACCCAGTAATGCGAGTTGCCGACACGGCTCAGCGTGTCGAGCTGCATGCCGGAATCCACGTACATGTCGTCGAAATACACGGCCGATTGCAGCGGAACCTCGTTGCGGGCCAGCTGGTCGGCGTCATAGATCACACCGAATCTCGTATCCTCCATCAGCAGGTCCATCGCCGGCTTGAACGGCCGCAGCGCGGACTCCTGCTCGAACATCCACGGGAACATCGCCTCGCCGGTGAAGGCCAGCGGGCGTTCGCCGGTCGAGAACCGGGGCATGGTGTCGCGCACGCGCTGTGCCGCCCAGCGAATCGGCTCGTCCAGTTCACCGTTCGCGTAGATGAACTCCTGCAGCGGCCAGTACAGGGGACGCGAGGAGGTCGCGTTCATGACCTTCGCCAAGAACTCGTCGGACAACGCCGCCCCGGCTGAGACCGAACCGTCGCCGTCGACGAACGCATCGTCGAAAATCCAGTGCACGCGCTCGAAGCTTGGCTTCATGCCGAAGTCGGAGCCGAGGCATTGCAGGCGCTCCACGGTCAGCGGGTCGCCGTTCGGCAGCAGCGGGGTTCCCTCGGGCAGCGAGCCGGAATCGCCACCGATGCCGCCGGCTTCCGCGATCTCAGCCACGGTCGGCAGCTGATCCGCGACGGCGGCGACACGATCGGCATCGACGCCGTAGCGCTCGTAAAACTGCGCGGTCTTGCGGGCCATGCGCGGGAACGTGTGCTCATAGACCTCGGTCGCGTTCGCCGGGACATGCGGGATGCCGCCGCAGGTGAAGCTCGCGGCCACTCCTTCGGGGAACAGCGACAGGTAGGTCAGCGTCAGGAATCCGCCATAGCTCTGGCCAAGCGTCACCCACGGAGAGCCGCCGAACTCGGTGCGGCGCAGATGTTCGAAGTCCCGCACGATCGAATCCGCGAGGAACCGCTTGAGGTAATCCGCTTGCGCACGCGCTCCCCCGGCGGCGAGCCTCGCCATGGCATGCGAGTCGACGCGCGACGAGCGGCCCGTGCCGCGCTGATCCGGCAGCACCACACGGAAATGCTTGACCGCCTCCGCAATCCATCCGTCGCTCGACGGGTTCAGCAGCCTAGGTCCGGCCCCTCCCGGACCACCCTGCAGGAACACCAGCAGAGGCAGATCGTCATGCACGTGCTCGGGGGCGGTCACCACGCGGTAGAACAGGCTGATCGATTCCCCGTCAAAGCCGCGCCCCGGCTCATGACCGGCCCAATCAAGCGGCACCTTGGCCGACCGATCCTCGATATGCAGCCCCGGCACGTAATATTCGGCAAGCAGCGTCATACATTCCCTTTCATTGATGCACCCCGGCATCCCACGATGCCGTACCATTCTCGGTACCACTGTAGCCGACCGGCGGCGGAAACCCGATGGGATTCCCACCAACGAAACGCACCCCGCCCGACACGCCGCATCGCAATGAATCATCCGGCCGACCGATGTGGGTCGGGTCACCGCACGCGATACGCTGAACCGTATGGGAATCATGGAACGAATCACCACGTGGAACAGGAAGCATGTGCTGCTCGCAGATGCCCTGTATGCGGTGATCATCTCCATCTTTTTCACGCTCATGGCCGGTACCAATGACAGCAATCCCGGCATCATCGCCTATTTCGACCATACGGTAATGGCCTTCTGGAGCTTCGTTCTGATGGTTCCCGTCGCGATGCGCCGGTGGAAGCCGCAGATGGCTACATTGCTGTTCGCCGGTCTGGTGGTCGTCCAACTGGCGTTCGGGCCGTCGATGGTATATGCCGACCTGATGGCGCCATGGATGCTGTATTCAGCCATCGTATATGCGGATCCGCGCAATTCGAAGGCGTTCATCGTACTCGCCGTCGCCATCGGGGCCTTGGCGTCGCCCGTCATCATCTGGTCCGCCGATGCGGGTCCCATCCTCAATCAGGGCGTGTCCTTCGATGGACTCAGCCCCCTGGAGACATGTTCGGGGACATACATCTATGGTCTGAGCGGTGATTGCGCCACCACCATAGCGACAAGCTCAGTGGCCATATTCATCTTCATCGCCGTGTATCTGTTCGCGGCGATCATCGTCGCGTACTGGCAGCGGGCCCGGCGCATCACCGTCAGCATGATGCATGAGCGCAACGACGCCTTGCAGGCAAAAGAGGATGAGGAACGCCATATCGCGGCGCTCGCCGAACGCGCCCGCATCGCGCGTGACATGCATGACGTGGTGGCGCACACGCTGTCGATCATCATCATCCAATCCGATGGGGGCCGGTACGCGGGCGCCAACAATCCGGCGCTGGCCCGGCAGACCATGGAGACGATCCGTCATGAATCGGAGCGCGCGCTGCACGACATGAAACGTCTGCTGGGCGTGTTCGGAGGGTCGGACCATGCCGATTACGCGGATGTGGACGCGCTGATCGACCAGGCGGACGCGGCAGCCGGCATGGGGTGCACGATTCGCAAGACCGTGTCCGGCCAGCCGCGGGTCGCCGCGCTCGGCGCACAGGCGAGCACCGCAATGTACCGCATGGTGCAGGAGGCGCTGACGAACGTGCGCAAATACGGCGGCCCGAACGTCACCGTGCAGATCAGCGAGATCTGGAGGGCTGACGGACTGCACGTCACCGTTGCCGACAATGGCCGCGGCGCGTCATCGTCGTTGGATGGCCACAAGCCCGGTTACGGACTGATCGGCATGCGCGAGCGAATCGGCGCGGTCGGCGGCAGCGTGACCAGTGGCCCGCAGCTTGGCGGCGGCTTCGTGGTGTCCGGCTTCGTGCCGTACAGCACTGTCTCAACGCAGTCCGAGGATGCTGCGCCGGCGTCCGAAAGCCCGAACGCGGCGTCTTCCGCTGCGGTGTCTTCGGGCGCGGCAATCATGCCGATGGCGGCCCCGACGACCGGAACGGTTTCAATGGCGACGGATACCGGGAATGCCGGGGTCGTCAGTAATGTCGCGAACGCCCCGCAATCCGCCGTCGCCAGTCAAGTCGGTGTCGTCCAACCGGCCGGTGTCACGCAACCGGCCGGCGCAAAGATGCCCCGTCCGGTGTCGCAGATGTCATCGGTCCCGACACAAGCGCCGCCGGCGCCCATCACCATACGCCTGCGCACGATTCTGTCCGCCCTGCGTTCGAAGCCGATCCAGCAGGCATCCGCTACCGGGGAGCAGCGGCTCAACTGGATCGAGCGCATGTCGCAGTGGACCGAGCGGCATTATCTGCTGACCGACCTGCTGCTCACCATACTGGTGGCCTGGATGCTGCTTTCCATCAATCCATCCGTCATATACGCCGAGGGACTGCAGCTCGACAACCGTTTCGACCGCGCATTGACGATCATCATCCTGATTCCGTTGATCTTCCGCCGCAGGTTCCCGGAATCCAGCGCGCTGGCGGTGGCCATCCTCGCCGCGCTTCAGCTGCTGTTCTTCGAGCCGGTCAGCCTGGCCGATATCCTCGCTTCCCTTGTGGCCCTGTATTCCGCGGTGTTGTACGGCCGTGACAAGGCATGGCGATGGACGGGGATCGCCGCAATATCGGATTCCGTGCTGTTCGGCTGCAAGATCTTCGCCGCTCAAACCGGGTATCGAAGCATCTTCAGCATGCTGACTCATTCCCGCCCGGCATATTCCCTCGCGGCGACGCCCGCCGCGTTCGCATCGGCAATCATGTTCATGGTGATATCGCTGGCGTTGTGCATAAGCGCGACGGCCATGGCACAATGGGACCGATCCAGCGGATCGAACGCGCTGGTGCTGCAAGCCCGCGAGGAGGCGTTGCGCGCGGAGCAGGCCAAGCAGCGCATCCTGGCGGCGAACATGGAACGTGACCGCATCAGCGAGAGCATCCAGTCCGAGGTGACGATGACGCTGACCAGCGTGATCGACCAGGCGGTCGCCGGCCTGCGCATACTTGACGATTGCGAGCGTCACGGCGAACAGCCGTCGCCCGGGGCCATCTCCGAGGCGTTCGCGGCCATCGGATCACAGGGCCGTGCGGCGCTGGCCCACATGCGCAAGCTGCTGGGCGTGCTGCGCGAGACCGGATTCAGCGATGAGGCTCACCGGCAAGAGCAGCCCGGCATGCAGCTCAGGCCCGCGGCATCGCTCGACAAGCAGCTGCACGATAGCCAGCTGCACGGCATCGCGTCGTAATGAGACGGCGCTCCACGGCCTGCCGGGGATCATCCGACATGAATTCAGGGTTAAATCAGGGGGCGTGATGCGGGACTTGTTCGCCGATGTTGGATACAGTGGAAGGCATGAGTGAGTTGCAAAGAATTCGGGTGGTCATCGCCGACGATCAGGAACTGGTGCGAGCGGGATTCGCAATGGTGATCGGATCCCAGCCGGACATACAGGTGGTCGGGCAGGCGGGTGATGGCGCCCAGGCGGTGTCGTTGGCCGAATCGCTGCACCCCGATGTGGTGCTGATGGACGTGCGCATGCCCGGCATGGACGGACTGGAAGCGACCAGCCGCATCAGCGCGCTGGAAGCGGCCGCCGGAGACGCGCCGCGCAAGACCCGCGTGATCATCCTGACGACGTTCGACTTGGACGAGTACGTGATGGCGGCTATCAACGCCGGCGCATCCGGATTCCTGCTCAAGGACACCGAGCCGGAGACGCTGCTGAGTTCTATTCGCACGGTATATCAGGGCAACGCGATTATCGCGCCTTCGGCGACGAAGCGACTCATCGAAAAGATGATGGAGGACGGGTACACCAAGCATGGGTTGACGGCGACTGACGGCTATGCGGACGGTTCGTCCACGATTCCCGGCGCCCGGCCGGTGGCATACACTGACCCGGAACTGAACCTGCTGACCGAGCGGGAGCGTGAGGTGCTGGTGGAGATCGCCCATGGATTGTCGAATCAGGAAATCGCCGACAAGCTGTTCATCAGCCTGCCAACCGCGAAAACGCACGTGGCGCATATCCTTGCCAAAATCAATGCGCGCGACCGCGTCCAGGCCGTCGTCTTCGCCTACGACAACGGCCTGGTATAAGGCGAATATAAAAAAACGCCCCCGCTGGGCGGGGGCGCGATGCTCAGTCCGCCAGCGGGGGCGCTAGTTGTCAGATCGCGTGCTTGCGGCGGATCATCATGATCGTGACGCCGGCGGCGGCGATCAGGATGAACGCCGAGGCGATGCCGGACACGTCCGCGCCGGTCTTCGACAGCGGCTGCGTGCCGGAGGGGTTGCGGCCAGCGGCATTGTTGACACCGATGTTGCCGGCATTGCTACCGCCGTTACCGTTGCCGCCGTTGTTGCCGTTGTTGCCACTCGTCTCGCGCACGACCGAGGCCTGCGCCTGGCCGGGCTCGGCCTTGACGACGTTCTTGCCGTCGGCGCTCAGCGTGACCTTGGCGCTGTAGGCCGCGGCGAGGTTGACTCGCGCCCAGCCCTGCGACGAGGCGTCCAGCGGATAGCCGGAGTCACCTTCGGTCGCGGCGAGCACGGCCTTCTTCTGCGCGGAATCCAACGACTTGAACGCGGCGACGTTGTCGAGCATGCGGACGGCCGAGTCAGGCACCACCGGCGCCTGTCCGGTCGTGCCCGTGGCCTGGAAGCCATAGGTCATGCGGGCCTTGTACGCGGCCAGTGCGGAGGCGCGGTCGGTCACCGGCTTGGTCGAAACCTCGTCGGTGAAATCGTTGCGGTAGCCGTTGGCGGCGTTCGCACCGGTGTTCGTGATGCAGGCGTCGAGCGTATCGCCGTGGTTGTCGGCCTTGCACTGCGCGGTCAGGTAATCGACGAGCTCGGCGCGGGCGGCCGCGCCTTCCTGTGCGGTCTTCTCGCCGCTCACCGCGGTGGCGACGCCGTACTGGCCGGCGATGTGGCCGCCCATGATGTCGAGCGGGTAGTGCACGCCGAGCACGATGCGGTTGTTGCCGGCCTCGGACACGCGGGTCATGATCTCCGGGCCGAGCTCGGGCAGCAGGTACGCCAGGCCGGCGCCCTGCGTGAACGCGAATGTGGTGTGGCCGGATGGGAACGAGCCGGAGTTGTACAGTCCGTCATACTCGTTGTCGGGCGCTTCGCCGTCTCCCCAGTCGAAGTTCTCGTAACCGGGAACCTTCTTGATGTTCAGCGTCTGCTTCAGACCGTTCATGTTCAGCGTCGTGCCGTTGAAGTTCACGCGGTCCACGTAAGGGCGCGGGTGCTGGTATGTGGCCTTGGCGACGCCGGTGGAAGCGGACTTGTTCATGTCGGACAGGAACTGGGCGGTCTTCGGCAACTTACCAGCGTCGGCGGCGTCCTTGTAGTACTTGCCGAGCACCGGACCGAGCGCGTCGTACAGCGTGTTGGTGGAGTTCATCTGGGCGTCGGACAGGGCGCGCTGGTCCTGCGCGGTGTTGCCGTCGGTGCCGTACGCCTTGTTGTTGATGTCTTCGGTGAGCTGGTCGTCGTGCACGAGCACCGACTTGCCCTCATCGGTCACGCCCTTGCCTGCGACGTAGTACTCGTTGAAGTCGGTCAGCAGTCCGGTGATCGTGTCCTTGGAGGATGCGGTCTTCACCACGATCGGCGCCTTGGCGCCGAAGGAGATGGCGGTGATGGTGCTGCCGTCTTCGCTCAGCGTCACCTTGGCGCTGAAAGCCTTGGCGAGGTTGATGCGCTCGAATCCGTTGGAGCTGGCGTCCAGCGGGTAGCCGGAGTCAATTTCGGAGGCTTCGAGCACCTGACGACGCTGGGCGTCGGTCAGGTCGGGGAACGCGGTGAGCAGCAGGTTCTCCGCGCCTTGCGGCACGACGGGCGCCTGACCGGCGGCCGAGGTCTGCGAGAATCCGTAGGTCATGCGTGCGGTGTAGGCGTCGATGGCGGACGCGCGGTCGGTCACCGGTTCGGTGGACACCGCGTCGGTGAAGGTGTTCTTGTATCCGTTCTTGTCGTTGGCGCCGGTCTTGCTCACACACGCGGCGACGGTGTCGCCGTTGCCGTCGGCCTTGCAGCGTGCGGCGATGTAGTTCTCAAGTTCGTCATGGGCCGGCAGCAGCACGTTCTGGCGGAACGTGGCATCAGACCACAGAGCGGTGACGGATGCACTGGCGGAGATGCGTCCGCCGATCACGTCCATCGGGTAGTGCACGCCGAGCACGACGCGGTTGTTGCCGCCTTCGGCGGCGCGGGCCACGAGTTCCGGTCCGAGCTCGGGCAGCAGCGTGGCCAATCCCAGACCGCGGTTGTAGGTCTTGGTGGTGTGGCCGGACGGGAAGGACTGCGACGGCTCCTGATAGTCGGTGTAATCCTCGCCGTATTCCTGGCCGTCGATATTGATCATCGGGATGCGCTTGATGTCGAGCGTCGAGCTCAGACCGTTGAGGTCGGTGTCACCGCCGATCGTGCGGTCGACGCCTTCGTTCTCCTTGTTGAAGTACGGACGCGGGTAGTTGAAGTCCTTCTTGGCGCTGCCGGTGCCGACGAAGCCCGCGAACGAGTCCTTGCTGCTTTTGCTGAACACCAGGTCGGAGGTCTTGGGCAGCTCGCCCTGCGCGACGCCCTCGGCCACGTACTGGCCGATGATCGGCCCGAACGCGTCCTTGTAGATGCGCAGTGCGTCGCCGTCGCTCGCGTCGAGAGCGGCGCGCTCGGCCTGCGTGTAGGTGCCGTCGACCTTGGTGGTGTCGGCGGCGGCCTTGTTGTTGATGGCCACGACGGTCTTGTCGTTCTGTCCGAGCACGCTCTTGCCGGCATCGGTGACCTTGCCGCGGAAGGCATCGCCCTGCGGCGTGTTGTTCACGACCTTCTTCGGGGTCCACCAGTTGTAATACTCGCCGAGCAGCGAGGTGATGTTCGGCTTGACCGCACTGCCGTACGAGGGAGTGTCCGCGGCGTTCGCGGTGACGCTCACGGACATCAGCATCGCGATGGATGCGATGCCTGCCACGGCGCCCTTGAGGACCGCGGACTTACGCATTGTCTTGTGCATTCTTTCAGCTTCCATTGTGTGTTGGTTGATATGGAACCGATTCTGTTGTAGACCAACTGTCAGGTTCCGACCGCTGAAAGATAATGAAAATCACCTTCGATTAATGAACAGTTCATTTTGCAACGTACCGTTTTTTGCGTGTTCAGGTTGTAACATCGCGCGTCGGGAGCCGCGTGTCACGGGTCGTGCGGTATAACGCCATATAGGCGATGAGGTCCCTTCTTTTGAGTGAAAGAAGGGACCTCATTGCACTGGCGGCTGTGTTGACCACCCACCGGCTCTACGAACTAGGCTTCAGCCAGAGCCTCGACAGGCGGCGTCTTGACTGCGCGACGGGCCGGGAACACGCTGGCGAGCAGGGCTGCGATGGCGGCCACCACAAGCACGATGCCGTTCATGCCCCATTCGAAGGGGAACACCGTCTTGCCGTACAGGCTGAACACCATGTACGACCCCAGCCATCCGAACAGCGTGCCGAGCACCACGCCGACCACACCTGCGACGAGCGACAGCAGCAGCGCCTCGACGGCCAGTGAGCGCCGCAGCTGCCCGCGGGTCATGCCGATGGCCCGCAATGTCGCGGATTCGCGGGTGCGTTCAATCACCGACAGACTCAGCGTGTTCGCCACGCCGATCAGCGCGATGAGCACCGCGACGGCGATCAGCGCGACCAGAAGCATCAGCATCGAGTTGATGATGGTCTCCCATTGTGCGCGTTCCGCCACAGGACCGGTGATGGACACGGTGGAGTCATACGAAAATACGTCCTGAATCTTGTTGAACACGTCACTCAGGGAGACGCCGGCCGACTGGGTATCCACACGCATGAGCAGCATGTGGCCGGTCGCGGTGATGTCGCCGTTGTTGAAATGGCTGGTGTTGATGAAGGCGACGGCATCATAGTTGGACGAGACGCGGCGGTAATCGGATTGCACCGGCTTGAGACGCATTGATGAGGAAACGCCTCCGTTCGTCGAGCTTGCGCTGGCGGACCCGTCTTGTTCGGTGCTTGCCGCAATGCCATTCGACTCCGCGGCAGTGAACCGCAGCTTCGCATCGGAGCCGAATGTGATCTCCTTGCCTGAGGTGGCGCGGTATTTCGGCAGCAGCACGGTGTCGTCGCCGACAGTGACGCCGCTCAGGTCGGCGTGCATGACGCCGGCGAGTTCGGAGGTGTTCTTGACGCCGACGAGCAGCAGGGACATCGTTCCCCCGTTCACGCCTTCCGCGGTCACCGTCGCCGTGGGCGCGTACATGGTGGCCGCGACGCCCTTGACCTGGGCCGCTTCCTTGACTGCGCTGGTCTTCAGGCCGTCGCCGGTGGCGATCATGTCGACACTGTACCGGGACGCGAGCGCCTCCCCCATGGTCTGCTTGGCGCTGGCTGCACCGGTGGCGATGGTGGCGACCAGGGTCACACCGATCAGCAGCGCGGTGCCGGTGGCGGCGACGCGACGCGGGTTCTTCTGGATGTTGGCGTGGGCAACTTTGGCGCTCGGACCGCACATCGAGACGAGCGCGCCGACGCCGCGCATCAGCACCGGCAGCCAGAACGTGGCGGTGAGTACGAGCCCGAGGAACACCAGCGCGGCCCCGCCGATGGACATCAGCAGCACACTGCTGTAATTGTCGCCGGCCATGGTGTCCAGACCGTTCAGCATGCCGGACAGCTGCCATACGGCGACGCCAGCCAGTGCCAATCCCGCGATGATCGTCAGAACGCCAATCGTGGCGCGGACCTTTCCGGCGCGTGATGTATCGGTCAGCTCGATCGGGCGCAGGGCCTCAAGCGGCGTCACGCTGGTGGCGGACCGTGCGGAGCCGAGTGAGGCGAGTACAGTCATGATCAGGCCGAATGCGATCGGAACCACGAACGCTTGCCACGAGAGAATCAGCCTGGCCTGCATTCCCATCATTTCCATTACGCCCGTGTTCGTGACCAGCGCGATCAGACCGACGCCGAAGCCGACGCCCAGCACCGACGCAATCAGGCCAAGCAATCCGGCCTCCATCAGTACGGATGTGTACAGCTGGCCCTTCTTCGCGCCGATTGTGCGCAGCAACGCCAGCGTGCGCCTGCGTTGCGCCACCAGCACCTGGAACGTGTTGGCGATGACCAGGGCGGCAACGAACAGTGCAAGCACACCGAAGCTCAGCAGGAATATGGTGGGGAAGCTGGTGTTGTTCGAGCTGAGGTCCCTGACGGCCTCCGCCTCGACCGATCGGCGCGATTCCACGCCATAGGATTTCGGCAGGAGCCCGGAGACCTCGTCGACGGTCCGCTGCGCGGCAGCGGCGTCGGCGTCGTCGATGTCAAGCAGGAGCATGTACGCCTGCATATGGTCGAAATCATCCACGCCGTATACCGCGGCGACGACGTTCTCCGACAGCACCGAAGCGCCACCGTAAAACGAGTACACACCAAACGGGTCGCTGGTCAGGCCAACGACGCGCACGTCACGCACCGCGGTGCCGCTCAGAGCGCTGCCGTTGGATATCGGAGCAACGTCCACCTTGTCGCCGACACCCACTCCAAGTTGTTTGGCGACGGATTTTGGCAACGCCACCTCGTTGTTGTCGACCGGCTGGTCGCCGGAGACGATGCGGACCGGCAGCAGCTTGCGGTCGGTTGACGTGCCGACGGCGTATCCGTTCGAGCGCTTGCCCGCTGCGGAGATCGAAACGCTGACGGACGTGTCGATGCGGGCGCCCTTCACGCCTTTCGTGGCGCGTATCCGGTCGAGGTTGAAATCGGCGACGGTGGTTCTGTCGGCCGAGCCGTTTTCGGAGACCGCGCCGTTGCTGTTTGTTTTCATCGTGGCGATGTAGTTCGCTTCGCCGAGCTGGGCGGTCCTCTGCCTGCGCAGCGAGTCGTCCATGGAGTTGGAGAACAGGAACGTGGCGGCGATGAACGCCGTGCCGATAAGGATGGCTATGCCTGCGGGGATGAGCATCCTCGCGCTTTTTTTCATGAGTTTGATGGTGATGGAGAACATGAGAAGTCCTTAATGCTGTGGGCGGGTCAGCGGCGGTGCTGGGCGACGGCGGCGTGCTGCGGAGCGCCCAGAACGCTTGGAGCACCCGGAACGCTTGGAGCACCCGGAACGAAAGACGCCTTTTCGGTGTGCCCCTTGAGGGCCGCCACCGGCGGTCTTGGAACGGTGGTGCCCGCGGACGGCCCGCCGACCAGTTGGGTGGCCCGCTCGCGCTCGTTCATCAACAGTTGGTTCATGCTCTCGGCGGTCGGGCGCTGCTCGTCGGCGACGATCTGGCCGTCGGCGAACACGATCGCACGATCGGCATAGGATGCGGCGACGGCGTCATGGGTGACCATGATGACGGTCTGCCCAAGTTCCTTGACGGATCGCTTCAGGAAGCTCAGCACTTCGGCGCTGGAGACGGAATCGAGGTTGCCGGTGGGCTCGTCGGCGAACACCAGCGACGGTTTGGTGATGAGCGCACGCGCGATGGCGACGCGCTGCTGCTGGCCGCCAGACAGTTCATTCGGCCGGTGCGTGAGACGTTCCTTGAGTCCCAGCGTCGTCGTCAGCATGTCGAACCACTGACGGTCGGGCTTCTGACCCGCCAGAGTCAACGGCATGAGGATGTTCTGCTCGGCGGTGAACATCGGCAGCAGGTTGAAGCTCTGGAAGATGAAGCCGATCTTGTGGCGGCGCAGCATGGTCAGCTGATTGTCGTTCATGGTGGTGATGTCGGCGCCGTCGAACACGATATGACCGCTCGTGGCCGAGTCGAGTCCGGCGAGCGTGTGCATGAGCGTGGACTTGCCGGAGCCGGACGGGCCCATGATCGCGGTGAACCTCCCTTGCTCGAACCGCACATTGACGCCGCGCAGCGCATGCACCGCGTTTTCGCCATGCCCGTAGTCCTTGACCAGGTCGATCGCCTCGATGGCGATGGGGTGCCGCTGTTCCTGCGCCGCACCGGCATTGGTCTGCGGCTGCATGATCTGCTGTTCCATAACGTCCTCTTCCATATCAATACAGGGATTTTCCCTGAACGTTACTTTCACCATACGGATGGCGGGCTCGGACCGGCATCGTGCGGCGGGGTGAATCGCCATCGTGCCCATCATCCTTGAGTATTACGCGCTCGAACATTGTGCGCGGTTTCACTGCGCTCGGCGGCCTCTCTCGGCCGGGAACGCACGGGCCCGTGGCGATGACGGGGGGATGATAGGGGATGCCTGGCAAGAAGAATTGTACGATGAGCGAGAACAGTGTTGAGAACGAGAATGGCGAAACGTCCATTTTCCAATGATTCTTAGATTTGTCCTCACGCCCCGAAACGGCATGTAACCGGTTAAAAACGATTTCGTGGCACAGGGAATGCCACGAAATGCCGAAAACAGCGATTTTTACCGTTTCGTGGCACGAAACCCCCTGCTTGCATCACTTTTCAAGACGAAAAATGCCAAAATGTGGTCGGAACGGAGCCGAACAGCAGGATCGGACCATACGCCCTCCCGCTGGCGGGAGGTGGCGCGAAGCGCCGGAGGGTGGTTGTGCGGCGACATCCCACCCGCTTCACTACAGCCCAGCCAGCAAGGGCTATATGCAACAAACCCGCGCTGCATGACGTCAGCGCGGGTTTGTACGGGTTCCCCTTCTCGTTCCGCGTCACGGTTCCCCGACCGGCGACGCGGAAAATCCTTGCGGCTATCTAGCCAAGACCATCACTTGGCCAGTCCGGAGGCGCGCAGCGCCTCGAAGCCGCCCTTGAGGTCGTCGAGGATGTCCTCGATGTTCTCGGTGCCGATGGACAGGCGGATGGTGCCCTGGTGGATGCCCTGATCCTCCAACTCCTCCAGCGTCTCCTGGGAGTGCGTGGTGGAGGCCGGGTGGATGACCAGCGACTTCACGTCGGCCACGTTCGCCAGCAGAGAGAACAGGTGCAGGTTGTCGATGAAGACACGCGCCGCGTCCTTGCCGCCCTTGATGTCGAAGGTGAAGATGGAACCGGCGCCGTTCGGGAAGTACTTCTTGTACAGCTCGTGGTCGCGGCGCCCCTCGATGGACGGGTGCGAGACGGACTCGACCTCAGGCACGGTCTGCAGGTACTCGACAACCTTCAGCGCGTTCTGCACGTGGCGCTCGACGCGCAGCGACAGGGTCTCGGTGCCCTGCAGCAGCAGGAACGCGGCGAACGGGGACAGGGTGGCACCGGTGTCGCGCAGCAGGATGGCGCGGATGCGGGTCACGAAGGCGGCTCCACCAAGGGCCTCGTAGAAGTTCAGACCGTGGTAGGAGGGATCCGGCTCGGTCAGGGTCGGGAACTTGCCCGGTACCTCAGCCCAGTTGAAGTTGCCGCCTTCCACGACGACACCACCCAGCGTGGTGCCGTGGCCGCCGATGAACTTGGTCGCGGACTCGACCACGACGTCGGCGCCGTGCTCCAGCGGGCGGAACAGGTACGGGGTGGCGAAGGTGTTGTCGACGATCACCGGCAGATGATGCTTGTGGGCGATTGCGGAGATGGCCTCGAAGTCGGGCAGGTCGGCGTTCGGATTGCCGAAGGTCTCGAAGTAGACGAGCTTGGTGTTCTCCTGAATGGCGTCCTCAAAGTTCTGTGGAACCTCCGGATCGACAAAAGTGGTGGTGATGCCGTCGCGCGGCAGCGTGTGCTTGAGCAGATTGAAGGTGCCGCCGTAGATGTTCTTGGAGGAGACGACGTGGTCACCGGACTGGGTGATGTTGCGCACGGCGTACTCGACGGCCGCGGCGCCCGAGGCGACCGCGATGCCGGCGGTGCCGCCTTCAAGGGCGGCGATGCGATCCTCGAACACGCCCTGGGTGGAGTTGGTCAGACGGCCGTAGATGTTACCCGGGTCGGCGAGTCCGAAGCGGGCCTCGGCGTGGTCGAAGTTGTGGAAGACGTAGCTGGTGGTCGCGTAAATCGGCACTGCGCGGGAGTCGGTGGCCGGGTCGGCCTGCTCCTGGCCGACGTGCAGCTGCAGGGTTTCAAAACGGTACTTCTTGTTGGCTTCGGTCATGGTGGTTGCTCCTTTTCCCATGTCGGGATGCTGTGGTTTCCGTGTCTTTCTTGTCGCCACCCGTCGGCGGTTTCCAGCGTCTGGCGAGGTGTTGGTTTAGACCATAGGGCACATGGATGCGGCATCGCAAGTCCGGCGTTATCGCGGTTGCCTATAACCCTTTAAAAGCCGTTGGCATCATTGGTGTCGCAGGTCGTAACAGGAGCCCTAGAACCGACTATCCACGATGCGACACGCCGCTGCCGTCAGAGCCGGTTCCACAGGTCACGGATCATGTCGGTGATGGTCAGGTCGCGCAGGGATACCATCTTCGGGAACGTGCGGATCAGACGGCGCTGCTGGCGGTTGAGCGAGCGACGGACCAGCTCGCCGGCATCCGCAACCGGTCTGGATGCCGCACGAATGCCCTGCTGGGCTCCGGCCGCGAACCGGTCATACGCCTGCTCCGCCTGCCCGCGCAGTTTGGCGGACGTTTCGCGCCACTGCTCGTCGGCCTCGCTGATGCGTGTGTCGATCTGTCTGATCTGCTGCGATTTGAGCGCCTTGATGCCCTCGCTGACCTTCGTCAGACGCGAATCGAGGCTGCGCAGACCGGCCTGGGTGATGGCCGCATCGATTACCACCACGACGAACGACAGTCCCGCGACGGCGTGAAGCAGCCATATCGGCCAGGACCGGACGATGTCGGACATCCACGGCTGGACCACCAGTTTGATGCACGTCGCCCCCGCGCCGAACGCCAGAAACCCGTTAAGATACACGCGCCCGTTGATGTTGAACGGCTTGCCGGAATAATCCCAGAAACGCATGTGGTACAGTTTCTCGATCGCCCAGCTCGACGCATATTCCAGCGTGCATGCGAGCACGCCGCTGGACAGGAACAGCGACAGCGGATTGTTCACGTCATGCAGCAGCACGACGACCAGCAGACCGCCGAACCCGTAGATCGGGCATATCGGCCCGTTGAGCATGCCCCGATCCTCGAACCGCTTGCGCAGCACGACGCTCAGGCCGGTCTCCCACACCCATCCCGCGAACGAGTACGCCAGCCAATACAGGAAGAAGCGTTCCACGACAATCAGAACATCCATGGGCGTCATGGCATCCTCCTTGCGATCATGCGGACGGAACCGCCGCATCGGGCTTCGTCCCGTCGTCACGTGTATCAGACAACTCTAGCGCGAGGCGTCACGTTCCGGCTTCCGCTCCCATGCCGTCGATACGATGCAGGTGGCACTTCCCGGCCGCCCGCCACCGGTGGTGCGCTGGGCGGGACCGCGTTACGCGGTGTGCGCCCGACGATGCTAGTCTCTGTTGTGTATCGTCATTGCCTACCAGTAAGGGGTGTTTCCGAATGACCGATGATGTGACGCTGTATGACCGCGACCCACATTACATTCCGCGCGTGGCCGCCGTGCACGACATGTGCGGGTATGGCAAGTGCTCGCTGACCGCGGCGATCCCGATCCTGTCGGCGGCCGGCTGCGACGTGTGCCCGGTGCCGACGGCCCTGTTCTCCGCACACACCAAGTACGCCGTGTTCACGTTCCATGACACGACGGACATTCTCTCCGGATATCTGGACGCCTGGCGCAAGGAGAACGTCGAGCTGGACGGCGTGTACAGCGGCTTCCTCGGCTCCCCCGACCAGGTGTCCATCATCCAGCGCCTGTACCGCGAATATCCGTCCGCGCTGCGGCTGGTCGACCCGGTTATGGGCGACGCCGGGCAGATGTACCCGACGTACACGCCGGAACTGTGCGAGGCGATGGGGGCTCTGGCGGACGGCGCGGACGTGCTGATGCCGAACCTGACCGAAGCGAGCATCCTGACCAAGCGCGACTACCCCGGGCAGGATCTCGATGACGCCGCCGTGACCGAACTGCTGGACGCGCTGCTGGGACTCGGTGCCAAGAACGTGGTGCTCAAGGGCATCGACCACGGTGACGGCAAGATCATCAACTACGTGGCGAGCGCCGAAAAGGGCGCTGCCGAGAAGGTCGAGCTTGTGCACGACAAACTGCCGTACATGATCCACGGTACGGGTGACGCTTTCGCGTCCGCACTGTGCGGTGCGGTGATGGCCGGCCGCGGCCTGGCCGAATCGGCTCGGATCGCGGGCGAATTCGTACGTCATGCAATGGAAAGCACCCGCAATCAGCCGCATTTCGAGGAGCGCGGGGTCAGTTTCGAGCTCGATCTCGGTGAGCTCACTTCGCTGGTGAAGTGAGACCGTGCCGCAAAGCCGGCAAAACGGAACTGCGCCGAAGCCCTGGCTGGGCCTTCGGCGCAGTTTTGTATCAGAACCACTCTGACTCGGGACCAAGGAATCCGGCCTGAGGGGAAGGCGTCAGGCCACTCCCGTATCGCAGCTCTCAGTATTCGCGCGTCTTGGGCGGGAAGTCATTGATGTGCACGGACTGCCACAGGATGGAGGCGTGAGGTGCCGATGAAGCCTCGGCATCGGCGGCATCGGCCATCCCGATCATCGAATGTGCGAGGAAACGTTCGTCGTCACGCGCCGGATAATCGAGCCTTTGCAGGGAACCGCGCGATTCGTGGCGCGCCTCGGATGCGCGCAGCATGGCTTCGGCGAGCAGTGTCAGGTGCCGTACCTCCCAGATCGCGGTTATCTCCTGATTGAACGCGGGCGTCTCCGAATGCGCCGTGAGACGGCTGGCGCGGGGACGGATCACAGTATCGAGCAGGTTCAGGGCCTCGCTGATGGAACGGGCGTCGCAACGCACCGCCAGCGCATGTTCCATCAGCGTTCCCAGATCGGCGGCGAGCCGATACGGGTTATCCTCCTCGGAACCGGGCTGCGCGGAAGCATCTGAGCCGCCGAGCTCCGCTGTCTGCGGCATACCGTCAGACGTATCGTCTGCCGCGTCATCGTCCGCGTCCGGTCTGCCCGCAAGCATCGTGGCGACATCCTGCCTGCGCGAACGGGCGACGTCGTCCACCAGCACGGCTGCCGCCTCGGCGGGACCGTCATCCGCATCGGCGTCGCGCATCGGGTCGTCGACCGGCGACTGTGCGATGCGGGCCGCCAGCGACTCACCTGCGCGCGTGCCGAACAGGCATGCGTCGAGCAGCGAGTTGCCGCCCAGACGGTTCGCCCCATGCACCGACACGCACGAGCATTCGCCCGCGGCGAACAAGCCCTCCACGACCGTGCGGGTACCGGAATCGGCGTCGCCGTTCTGGCTCCCTGACTCCGCCCAGCGATACACCTCTCCATCCGTGGTGATCGGGATGCCACCCATCGTGTAATGCGCGGTCGGTTTGACCGGCACCATGTCCTTGGCCGGATCGAGGTTCGCGTACGCCTTGATGGTCTCCACCACCTGCGGCAGCACCGCATTCATATGATCCGGATCGATGCCGGTCATATCGAGCCACACGCAGTCCTTCGGACCGTCCGGGTCTTTCGGGTCCGCGACGCCGCGTCCGCCGTCGATCTCGGCCATGATCGAACGGCTCACCACGTCACGCGCGGCGAGGTCGCGATGCTCCGGCGCATAACGTTCCATGAACGCCTCGCCGTCGGCGTTGCGCAGCACGCCGCCCTCCGCACGGGCGGCCTCCGACAGGAGTATGCCCGTGTGCGCGAGACCCGTCGGATGGAATTGGACGAATTCGATGTCTTCCAGCTGGAGTCCGGCGGACAACGCCAAGGCCATGCCGTCGCCGGTCAGATCCCATGAATTCGACGTGGTGTGGAACAGTCGTCCTGCACCGCCGGTGGCGAACATCACGTTGTGCGCATGAATTGCGTGGGTGACGCCGGCGTGCGTGTCATAGGCGACCACGCCCGCAACGGCGCTCCCCGACTTGTCAAGCACCACATCGGTCACGTACCATTCCTCGGCGAATTCGATGCCGGCCGCGACGCACTGCTGCCACAGCGAGTGCAGGATCTGATGGCCGATGCGGTCCGCCGCATATGCCGCCCTGCGCACGGGCATCTTGCCGAAATCCGCGGTGTGACCGCCGAACCGTCGCTGCGCGATGTGGCCGTCATCGGTGCGGGAGAACGCCACGCCCATACGCTCCAGGTTGATCACGGTCTGCGGGGCGTACTCGGCGAGCAGCTTGGCCGCATCCTGATCGACCAGCCAGTCGCCGCCCTTGACGGTGTCGTAGTAATGCCAATGCCAATCGTCCTGTTCCACATTGCCCAGACTCGCCGCGATGCCGCCCTCCGCTGAACCGGTGTGCGAGCGCAACGGCTGCAGTTTGGATATCACCAGGACCTTCGGCTCGATGCCGGACTCCTTCAACTGTTCGATGTCAGGGGAGTGCATCAGCCCCAGCGCCGCCGACAGGCCGGCCGCCCCGGCGCCGACGATCACAGCGTCATACATTTCTTCCACATGTTTCGGACTCATATCCAAGATTGTCGCACAAGGGCTGACGTTCGCCGCGCACGTGACGGGGGCACGGCGGATAATACCGTTCATGGAAGAAATATCCGACAGCACGGCGACGCCCGGCAACACGACGACGCCCGGCAATGCGGCAACATCCAACGGCACAGCGTCATCCGGCAGCACAGCGCCGTTCAATAGTGCGACATCGTTCAACAGTGCGGTGTATGACATCGTCCGGCGGATCCCGCGCGGAGCGGTCGCGACCTACGGCCAGGTCGCGACGCTGGCCGGCCGCCCACGCAATGCGAGGTTCGTCGGCTTCGCGCTGCACGCCAATCCCGAACCCGGCGTGATTCCCTGCCATCGCGTCGTGTTCCGTGACGGTTCGCTGGCGCCCGGCTTCGCGTTCGGCGGCCCGGAGCGGCAGCGCGCGATGCTCGAAGAGGAGGGTGTGCCGTTCATCCCGCCGCGGGCGGGCCACGACAATGCCGGTGACGGTGGATGGCGTGTCGACCTGGCACGATGCCAATGGCAGGCGTAACGCACGCCAAGGCGCCATGCTTTCGCCTGTGCCATCCGCCACGAGTGAGTATCGTCATCATGATCTCCGTCTCCCTCCGGTTTCCGGAACGATGGAGATGCGACCGTTCTCGACGGTTATCAGTCCGATGAGCTCCATCGTCCCCAATTGCGAGAGCACATGGGCGACCAACTCATGCATGCCGCGTTCCGGCACCGCATCCGCTCCCTTTCCTTCCGTTGACTTCCCTTCCGTTGGCCTCCCTTCCGTCGCGCCCGTCTCCAGGCCTTTTTCACCTGACCGGGTGCGCAGCTGTTCGGCGACGGATTGCGCGGTCGGGGCTATCCGCCGGCGACGGCACCATCGGATGGCATCAATGATCGCCCGCTGGCTCTCGGTCATCGCCGATGACCTGTTGCCGCCCGATGGGCTGCTGTCGCGCAATATGCCGGCATCACGAGGCGTCCCGACATCGCAGTCCGAGCCGTCTTTCCGTTGAGTGGCCACGTCGTGAAACGACTCCGGCGGATGCGGGGCATGCCAGACGTCATCCATGTCGGCGACGGAGCACACGATGGTGGCCCGTTGCTCCTGAATGAGCCGGTTGCAGCCACTGTTGCCCGGCATGTCAATGTTGCCGGGCACCGCATGGATGTCCCGCTGCAGTTCGTTTCCCCAGTTCACGGTGTTCAGCGCCCCTGAACGCAGTCTCGCCTGAGTGACCACCAGCGTTGACGAAAGCGCGGCTATGATGCGGTTGCGCGACAGGAACCGCCTCGCCTCCGGAATGGTTCCCGGGCACAGTTCGCTGACCAGTGCTCCCCCGTTTTCCGCAATCCCGTCGAACAACTCGCTGTTGCACTGCGGCCCGGCATGGTTGAGACCTCCGGCGAACACGGCCACCGTGCGCCCGGCCCGTCCGATGCCGTACGCCCGCATCGCGTCCAATGCTCCCCTATGGGCGGCGGCGTCCGCCCCCATGGCTCCCCCTGAAACCACCAGATGCCCGGCTTGCGCGGCATGCACGGCTATGTCCGTCGTCAGTCGGCGCCCATACTCGTTGACGCCGCGCGAGCCCACGATGCCGACGGGCTGCGGGCAACTGGTCAATGCCGCGCGATCGCCACTGCCCCACAGGCACAGCGGGGGCGCGCAACGACCCAGCAACGCCAGGTCGTTGAGACGGGTGGGCCACCATACGTCATGCGGCGCGATGATCCATTGCCTCCCCTCCATGGTGAACCAGCCGCAGAGATAATCCCTGTCCCACGTGGGGAGAGTTCGCAATCGCTGCTGCCATGTCGCCAACGCGGAGCGAAACGAACGCACCGCCTGCGGCGTGGGCTTGCTCCCCCATCGGGTCATGCCGATGCAGAACGCCTGCTCGATGACCTTCCCCGCGCCGGCCGACGTGCGCAGTTCCGGGTCGCTGTCCCGGATGAGGGTGAGCGCTTCCCACGCATCGGCCGTGCCCTTGAGGAGCGCGGTCATCAGCGCGTCTGCGGTGTTGAGGCAGAATGTCAGGATGGCCCGAGCGAGCGTCTCCTCGTCAAGGTCCCAGCAAAGGCCGCTATCCGACTCGCATACAGTCATGACATCCTCGCTCTCAACATGATGCCTTGCGACATCTCGTCCGGCCCCGGCGACGTTTTGCCCGCCAGATCGGCCAGCGTCCATGCCAGTCGCATGGCCCGATCCACTCCACGCAGGCTCAGCCGATGCGACGCCAGCGCCCTGTTGGCGAGTTCCAGCGCCTTCACCGACGTGTTGGCGCGCATCCACGACCCCGGCACTTCGGCGTTGCAGCCCCACCCGTATTTGGAATACCGTTCGCCGGCCGCCGCCCGCGCCGCGATCACCTGCTGCTGCATGACGTGGCTGCCAATCGAATCGCGGGTCGGCGCCGAGGCTATGCACGGGACCGGCGGCACCTCCACCTGAATATCGATCCGGTCGAGAATCGGACCGGACAGTCTGGCGAAATACCGGATACGGTCCTTCTCCTTGCACACGCAGCGCTCCCCGTTGCCGTAGGCGTAACCGCACGGGCACGGGTTGGCTGCCATGACCATCTGGAACATCGCCGGATAGTAGGTCGTCCCCTTCGTGCGAGACAGGGCCACGTACCCGGATTCCATCGGCTCGCGCAGCGTCTGCAGCGTCCTCGCGGAGAATTCAGGGGCCTCGTCCATGAACAGGATCCCGCGGTGGGCGCGCGTAATCGCCCCCGGCATCGCAAGCCCTGATCCGCCACCCACCAGCGACGCGGTCGACGCCGTATGGTGAGGCGCCTCGAAGGGCGGCATATCGGAGATGCCATAATGTTGCAGCGTGCCGCACAGGGAGCGTATCGACGCCACTTCGAGCTGTTCCTCCGGCGTAAGCGGGCACATGATGCTCGGCATCCTGGAGGCCAACATCGTCTTGCCCGAGCCCGGCGGGCCGGTCATCAGCAGATGGTGTTTCCCGGCCGCCGCCACCTGCAACGCCCACTTGACATGATCCTGGCCGACCACCTCGCTCATGTCACCCAATCCGCTGAAGGCCGGCGTGTCCTCGACCGTGCACGAGACCGTCGCACGGTCGACGCCAAGCGTATACGACGCTCGGCCTCCCGCCAGCTCGATGAGCTCGCCCACATGACGGACGCAGGTCACGTCCATCTGCGGCACCAGGCGGGACTCGTCCTCGTTGCCGTAAGGCACGATCAGTCGCCGTATCCCCCGCTCCTTGGCATGCAGCATGATCGGCAGCAGACCATGGATCGGCAGCACGGTGCCGTCGAGGTTCACCTCCCCCAGAACGATCGTCTCCTCCAGGCTGTCGTGCGGAATCGCCCCCGCCGCGCTCAGCACGCCAGCCGCGATGGCGAGATCGTGCGAGGCGCCCCGCTTGGGCATCGACGCGGGAGACATGTTGACGGTGACGCGGGTGTCCGGCCATTTGAACCCGCTCGCCTGGCAGGCGGATTTGACCCGTTCCCGCGATTCGCTGAGCGAGGCATCCGGCAGGCCGATGACGCTGAAATACGGCAGACCGGGCGAGATGAACGCCTGAATCTGGATGATGAAGGCCTTGAGACCAATCAGGCCGACCGAAAGGGAACCGCCGATAGCCATCAGAACGCCCCCGGTATGTGGTGCACCGACACCATGCCCGCACGCGCGACGATAGTGAGCACGTCGAACCGCACCCCCGTATGCCTGATGCGGTGGTCCGGCTCGAGCAGCCACTGCACGCCGGCGCGTCTGAGATTCGTCTGCTTGTGCAGGGTGACGGCCTCCTGCGGCGTGCCGAAATGGTCGGTCCGTCTGGTCTTGACCTCGACGAACGCGATGACGCGGTCGGGCGTCATCATGACGATGTCGAGCTCCCCGTACCGCGAATGCCAGTTGCGCCCCAGAATCGTGTATCCGTGCCGTTCCAGCCAATCCGCCGCATATTGCTCCCCCAGCACCCCCAGCTGCTTGGGTTTGAGCGAGCCGTCGCACAGCCGGCACAGCATATCGCTCAGCCCCGCCACGGGAGGATCATGATCGGTCGTAGCGCCTGCGTGTTCCGCTCGGCTTGTCAAACAGGTGTCCATGACCATCAGTGCACCATAAAACCGCCTTCGACCACATGGTTTTCGGCCAATGTGGTCGAAGGCTTGCCCTTCGGCGTGTTGTGGATGGAATGTGGACGAATATCCACTTATCCACATCGTCGGCACGACGACGATTCCGTGCGCGGAACCGAGGCATGGGCGCGCCCGCCAAGGCCATGCCTTATGGCAAACTGGTTGACGATTCTTTGACTTCAGGAGGCATATATATGAGCGGCTCAAGTGACGCGCTGGCCACGGTGACCTTGCGGGTGAACAGGTTCACGCCGCGTCCCGAGCGTGATCGCCCGGCCCGCTCCGGCAGCCCCTTCGCCAAGAAAAGCTCGCCATTCGGCGGCGCCTCCGCTTCGGCGCGTCGGCGTCCCCGCGGCAAGCAGTGGGTTCAGGAGTACACTCTGCCGGTTCGCCGGGAGGATACGGTGCTGGACTGTCTGCTGAAGATCAAGCGCACCGTGGATCCGACCCTGGCGTTCCGTTATTCGTGCGGGCATGGCATGTGCGGTTCCGACGCGGTGGCGATCAACGGCACGCCGACGCTCCTGTGCACCGCGACCGTCGGCGACTGGGCGAAACCGGCGACGCCGATTCCCCTCGCCGATGGCGAGGGATTCCGCCGCACCGGCGACGCGGGTGATAAGCGGAGCGCGGACACGACCGCTCCCGAAGGAAACTCTTGCGAAGACAACGCAGGCGCGCAATCCCACGAACTCGGCATCATCGAACTGGCACCGCTGCCGGGATTCCCCGTCCAGCGCGATCTGATCGCGGACATCGACCCGATGCTCGACCAGATCAGGAAGCTCAAGCCGTATCTGCAGGCCGATGGCGTGCTCGCGACCACCAGCGAAGGCAAGGTGGACGTGTTCGAGTACCTTCAGCGGCCAGAGCAGCTGGCGAAATACGAGCTGCTCAGCAACTGCATCGCCTGTGGCGTGTGCGAGGGAGCCTGCCCGGTCTACGCCGGCGGCGACGCCTTCATTGGGCCGGCGGCCCTGATCTCGACCTCCCGCTTCGTGAACGATTCGAGGGACACCGCAACCGACGAGCGACTGGACGCCATCGACACCGCCGACGGCGTGGCCGCTTGCCAATCCGTGCGCGCCTGCTCGCGCCACTGTCCCCGCGGCATCGACGTCGGCGAGGAGATGTGGCAGATCGTCGCCCGCGTCCGAGAGCGCTGACAGACCGAAACAGACATCATTCGACAACGGTTCAGGGGATTGTTTATGGATAAGACCTCATATGCGAATCTCGCCAGGGCATGGGAGTACGTCGAGAATCATGCCTATTCCCGGCAGACGCAAGCGCTGCTGGACGCGCGCGAACAGGCCGCCCAGTGCGGTCTTGCGCAGGGTTCCGCAGCTCAGGCGCAGCTGCTGCATACGCTGGCATGCATGATGCGCAGCATCTCGGTGATCACCATCGGCTCCGGCTCACTCGTGGAGATCGTCCAGCTTGTCGATGCGCTGCACGGTACCGGCCAGTTGACGGCGGTGGATTCCTCGACGCAGGGAATCGCGCTCATCCGCAAGATGTTCTTCGCCCTGTCCGACACGACACAAACGACGCTGCGCGCGGTGAACGCGCCGGTGAACGTGTTTCTGCCGCGTCTCAACGGCACGGATTACGACCTGATCGTCGTCTCCGGCGATGCGGCGAACTATTTGGACACGTTTGCCCAGGCGCCGCGGCTGCTCCGGGAGCACGGCGTCATCGTGTTCACCGACATGCTCGCGTTCGAGGGCGACGAGGCGAACGGCGGTGTACCCAATCCCGCTGACCGCAGCGACAAGGCGGTGGTCATGCGGCAATTGCTGGACATGGTTCAGGACGACGACCGTTTCGAATCCTCTCTGACTCCGACCGGCACCGGACTGCTCATCGCCGTCAAGCGCTAGGAGGCGATCCGGCTGACCGCCACTTCCACGGCCTCGTCGGGGTCGTCCGTGATCAGTACCAGACTCGGGTCGAGCGGCGAGATCATGCCGTGATCCTGCACGGTCGATGTCAGCCATTCGAACAGGCCGCGCCAGTATTCGGTGCCGTACAGGACGATCGGCATCGACATGACCTTGTGCGTCTGCACCAGGGTCAGCAGCTCGAACATCTCATCGAATGTGCCGAATCCTCCGGGGCATACGATCACGCCGGACGAGTATTTGACGAACATGGTCTTGCGCACGAAGAAATAGCGGAAGCTCATGCCCAGGTTCACCCATTGGTTGAGCCCCTGCTCGTGCGGCAGTTCGATGCCCAGTCCGACCGATTTGCCGCCGGCAAGCGCCGCACCACGGTTCGCGGCCTCCATGATGCCCGGCCCTCCCCCGGTGATGACGGCCACGCCATGCTTTGCGATTCCACGCCCCATGCGCCGCGCCGCCTTATAGTCCGGGTCGGTGCGCGGCGTGCGGGCGGAGCCGAACACGCTGACCGCCGGCCCGAGCTCGGCGAGCGCCCCGAACCCGTCGACGAACTCGGATTGGATGCGCAGCACACGCCACGGATCCATGTGGAGCCAATCGGTCTCCTGATTGGGTTTGAGCAGGTTGGCCGTAGTGTTGTCGTTCGGAATCATCGGGCCGCGCAGAATCACCGGGCCCCGGTGATAGGTGTCGCCCAACGGCGATGCATCCTGCTGAACACCGGAGACGGCGGCGCGTACCGCCGCGTCACCCGTCTGCCGCCCGGCGTCCGATAATTTCCCTCGTTCGGCACCTGCCGCGGCGATGATGTCGTTCAGCGCGTTGTTCGCCGCCGCGTGGGCGAGCTTCTGCGCGGCCAGTTTACGCAGCTTCTTTTTCTTGCCGCTTTTCTTCGACGCATCCGTTTTCGACATGATCACGCACTCCTTGTCTTGGATGTCTCCAACATACCAGCAGAAGCTCCGTTACGACACCGACTCCAGCTCCTCCTTCTCGAACCGCTTGGACTGACGGCTCAGGAGGATGCCGCTGATGAGCGCCGCGATCAGGGATGCCATCAGCACGCCGAACCGTCCTTCCGCAGACAGCTCCGTGTTCGTGTAGGCCAGAGAGGCGATCAGGAACGATACCGTGAAGCCGATGCCGCACGCGCAGGCTGCGGGGAACATGTCGCGCACGCGCAGTCCCTTCGCCATCGTCAGCCCAGCCACGTGCGTGGACAGCCATGCCGTGATCATGATGCCGAGCGGCTTGCCGATCACCAGCGCCACGATGATGCCGATGACCACGGGCGACAGCATCAGCGCCGGGGATAGCTCGGCGAAGTGCACGCCGGTGGCGAACAGCGCGAATATCGGCAGTGCGAGCAGCGAAGAGAACGGCTGCAGCTTGCTCGCATAGCGTTGCGCGCGCGGTGACTTCTCACCGTGCATTTCACGCGATGGCGTCAGCAGGCCGACCAGCACGCCCGCCAGCGTGGGGTGCACGCCGGCCTCGAACATCATCACCCATGCCAGTACGCCTATCACGGCGACCAGCAGCCATGGGACGCGGCGCAATCTCACCAGGAACGCCCAGATGGCCGCGCATATGGCGATGCCGATGAACCAGTACCATGCGTTGAGCGACGAGAAGAACACCGCGATCAGGATGATCGCCAGCAGGTCATCGACCGTGGCGAGCGTCATCAGGAACGCTCGGATCGAACCGGGCAGCGCCTTGGCGAACAACGCAAGCACCGCCAGCGAGAAGGCGATGTCCGTCGCTGTGGGAATCGCCCACCCCTGCGCCGCTTCGGCGAACGGGACATCCGCGCCGGTCGGGATGGTGACGATTCCCGGCGCAGGCGGCGCGAACCGGGAGAACAGGGAGATGACCGTGATGAACAGCACCGGCGGCATCAGCATACCGCCCACGGCGCACAGCATGGGCACGGCGGCGGCTTTCGGATTGGCGAGCGAACCGGTGGTCAGCTCCTGTTTGAGATCCAATCCGACCGTGAGGAAGAATATCGTCAGCAGGCCATCCTGCGCCCAATGCCCGATCGGCAGGATGATGTTGGTGCCGGGAATGCCCAGCTGCGTCTCCGCCACCGCCTCGAACATGTGCGACGTCCATGGCAGATTAGCCAGGACCAGACCAGCAAACGCGAACGCGAGCATAATCAGGCCGGAAATACGATCGGACGCGGCGATTCGCCGGATCCTGGCCCAAACCCTACCCGTGCTATTCATGAACCCTCAATTCCATACCAAGTGAACAGCCTGACGCGGACGTATGCCTGACATGTCAGGATTCGGTGCCATCAGACCGACTCCTCATTTTACAGACCCCCATCCCACTCTACGCCCCGGGCTGAGCCTAGCGAAGCGAGACCACAATCACAGGGGCCAAAGGCGAGCCGTGAAGAAACAGCAGAGCTGCTTGTAGGCGAGGAGTGGGGGGAGGAAGGCGACGGACAATCCATATCCGGCGAAAGTCCCATCTATTCGTCGCCGGATGGGACTTTCGCGGGAAAGGCGTGGGGATGATTCCCCGCCGATCGTCATCCGGCTATCGCCTGTACCACACCATGCGATTTTTGACGGTTTTGGGGCTGGTGTGGCCAAGGGCGATTCCGGGCCCATTCACCGGTCATTGGAAAATGGCGGTTTCCGCGACCCGTGCTTTGCCACACCACGTGATGTGAAGGCTCACATCGCATGGTGTGGCTCTCTGCTGTGCCACACCATGCGATTTTGGGGTGTTTTTCGCCTGGTGTGGCACACGGGATGGGAGCGAATCAGCCGGACGGATGGGTAGGGACTGAGTGCGGGCTGTTCCATTGAGCTGAGAACCACCCCCAGTCATGCCGCGCATGCCAGCCCTCCGCCAGCGGGGGCGATAATGTCGGGCACCCCCGCTGTTTGCCTCACGGCTCGCCCCGCCAGCGGGCCGAGAGGCAATCCCGGTTGCCGAAAATCAGGCGCGATGTGACAGGGCTGCGGCGATGTTGTCCAGCACCTGCTTAAGCAGCGCCTTCGGGCAGGCGAGGTTGACGCGCTCGAATCCGGCTCCGTTCTCGCCGAACAGCACGCCCTCGTCGAAATACACTCGAGCGCGGTCGCGCATGAAATCGCGCAGCTCGTCCGCCGAACCGAAGCCAAGACCGCGGCAGTCCAGCCATGCCAGATACGTGCCTTCCGGTTCGATGAGCCGAAGTCCAGGCGTGCGTTCCGCGAACTCGCGCAGCAGCGAAAGGTTGTCGGCGAGCACGCCCATGAGCGCATCCAGCCACGGTTCGGCCCGCTCATATGCCGCCTGGCACGCGACGAGTCCGAAATGGCTGACGGTCAGGCCGGCGATGTTCTCCGCCGCCACGTCGAACGCCCGCTTGAGTTCGGGGTTGACGGTGATGACGTTGGAGCACAGCAGGCCGGCGATGTTGAAGGTCTTGGTCGGGGCGGTGAACTCATAGCAGTGGCCGGCGTAGCGCTCCCCCAGCGTGCCGAACATCGTCACGTCGTGTCCGGGGTAGGCGAAGTCCGCATGGATCTCATCGGCCAGAATGGTCACGCCGTGGGCGATGCAGATGTCGCCCAGACGACGCAGCTCGTCGGCGCTCCACACGCGGCCGACCGGGTTGTGCGGGTTGCACAGCATCAGCGCCGTGCACCGCGGGTCGGACGCCTTGGCCTCCAGATCGTCGAAATCCATGACGTAATGTCCGTCGTCACCCAGGATGAGGCGGTTGTCGAGTATGGTCAGGCCGTTGTGCTCCGCGGCGGCGGTGAAAGGATAGTAGACGGGTCCTTGCAGGATCACCTTGTCGCCGGGATGGGTGACCGCACGCAGTGCGGTGTTGACCGCGGGCATGACCCCGTCCGACAGGCTCACCCAGGCCGGGTCGATGTCCCAGTTGTGCCGACGACTCATCCATGCCGTCAGCGCGCGGAAATACCCGTCGGTCGCGTAATCGTATCCGAAGATGTCATGTTGGGCGGCTTCGACCAGCGCTTCTACGATTTCCGGAGCCGGCTTGAATTCCATGTCGGCAACGGACATGGCGATCACGTCCTCGCTTCCCACACCCATGTCATCCTCGATCATGTGCCATTTGATGGATGTGGTGCCGCGTCGTTCGACCACGGACTGGAAATCGTACACGTCTGCTCCTCGTATGTATTCGATGGCGCCGGAACACGGTCGTGGGCGGATGCTCCTCGTTGCGCCTGTCTGCTGTGCGCCCATCCATTGGAAAAGCCCTCGGAAGCATTCGCTTTCAAGGGCTTTTTGTGCGCCGAACAGGATTCGAACCTGCGACCTGCTGATCCGTAGTCAGCTGCTCTAATCCGCTGGGCTACCGGCGCATACCGCGCATATTGAATTATGCACAACCGTGAATTACTTCACGGCTCGTGCGCCAGACAGGATTCGAACCTGCGACCTGCTGATCCGTAGTCAGCTGCTCTAATCCGCTGGGCTACTGGCGCATGTTGTCTTGTTTTCGGCAACTCAAATAAATTACATCAATGTAATGACTTTAGCAACTTGGCGTGTCGCGCGTGTCGCGAACGTGCCGCGCGCGTCCCCGTCATGCCACGAGGCGCCGTTCCCCACGGACCAGTTTGGGCAGACCCTCACCCCTGACCGAGGCCGCGTCGACGATCACCTGCTGCACGTCATCCATGCCTGGAAGCTCGAACATCGTCTCCTCAAGGGTCTTCTCGATGATCGACCGCAGCCCTCGCGCACCCGTCCCGCGCGTTATGGCGGTCGACGCGATGGCGTTCACCGCCTGCTCCGTGAAGGCCAGATCCACCCCGTCGACGGCGAACATCTTGCGATACTGCTTGACCAGGGCGTTCTTGGGCTCGGTGAGGATGCGCGCCAGATCGGCCTCGGTCAGCTCGTCGAGCACGCTGACCACGGGCAGACGCCCGATGAACTCGGGCAGTAGACCGAATTCGGCGAGGTCGTCGGCGCTGACCTGTTCGAGCAGTTCCTCGGGCTTGACCTCATGGTCATGCCAGGAGGCCCCGAAGCCGCTCTCGTGGCGTCCGAGCCTACCGGCGACGATATCGCTCAGCCCCACGAACGCACCGCCGCAGATGAACAGGATGCCGCGCGTGTCGATGGTCACCGTGTCCTGGTCGCGGTGCTTGCGTGTACCCTCGACCGGCACCGAGGCGATCGTGCCTTCGAGTATCTTCAGCAGCGCCTGCTGCACGCCCTCGCCGGAGACGTCACGGGTGATAGACGTGTTCTCGCCGGATTTTCTGGCGATCTTGTCGATCTCGTCGATGTAGATGATGCCGTGCTGAGCCCTCTCGACGTCCCCGTCGGCGGCCGAGATGAGCCGCTGCAGCACGGTCTCCACGTCATCTCCCACATACCCGGCCTCGGTGAGCGTCGTGGCGTCGGTGATGACGAACGGCACGTTCATAACCTTGGCGAGGGACTGCGCGAGATACGTCTTGCCGACGCCGGTAGGGCCGAGCAGCAGTATATTGGATTTGGCGACCTCGACGTCGGCGAGCGGATCCGTGCGGCGGCGACGCCCGAGCGCCTGCTTCTTGCCGTCGAACTGCCCGGCCGATTCGCGCAGTTCCATGTTGACGCGCTTGTAATGGTTGTAGACGGCGACCGACAGCGTGCGTTTCGCCGCGCTCTGCCCGATGACGTACCGGTCGAGATAGGCGCTGATCTCGGCGGGCTTGGGCAGTGTCAGGGCGTTGACATCGGCGCTGTGCTGGCGTTCCTCCGAGACGATGTCGACGCACAGCTCGATGCATTCGTCGCAGATGGCCGCGCTTGGGCCTGCGACCAGCTTGCGTACCTGATGCTCGGTCTTGCCGCAGAACGTACACCGAGGCACGTCCTCGTTGTAACTCACCACGCGCCCCATGCAGCTCTCCTTCGACTATGCGTCCCGTTATGCGCACTGTTACGAGGATACCCCCGGCCTGACGGCGACGGGGGTATCCACTTGTGAAGATTCATGAACCTCACGAACGGTGTTCGAGCACTTCGTCCACGATGCCGTAATCCTTGGCTTCCTGGGCGGTCAGGAACGTATCGACCTCGATGTCCTTGCGGATCTTCTCGACATCCTGTCCGGTGTGCTTGGCGAGCGTGTTCTCCAGCCATTCGCGCATGCGCAGCATCTCCTTGGCCTGGATCTCGATCTCCGTGGCCTTGCCGAAGCCCTGGTCGATGGCCGGCTGGTGGATGAGCACGCGTGCGTTCGGCAACATCAGGCGCTTGCCCTTGGCGCCGGCGGCCAGCAGGATCGCCGCGGCGGAGGCGGCCTGACCGAGGCAGACGGTCTGCACGTCGGGCTTGATGTACTGCATCGTGTCGTAGATGGCGGTCATGGCCGTCATCGAGCCGCCGGGCGAGTTGATGTACATCATCACGTCACGGCTCGGATCCTGCGATTCGAGCACAAGCAACTGGGCCATGATGTCGTCGGCGGACGTGTCGTCGACCTGCACGCCCATGAAGATGATGCGGTCCTCGAACAGCTTGGTGTACGGGTCCTGCGTCTTCATGCCGTACGGCGTCTTCTCGGAGAACTGCGGAAGCACGTAACGGTTCTGCGGCGAGACGGCCGCGCCGCCGCGCAGCGCGCTCTCGCGGGCTGCTGCGGGCATGAACCCGACGACGCCGCGCGGGCCGGCGAGACGGTCGGCGCGGGCTGCGAACTGAGCTTCTTCGGATGCCATTTCGATCATTCTCCCTTCGTCATCGAATCGTGCGTGGTGATGATCTTGTCCACGAACCCGTACTCCAGCGCCTCGGTGGCGGTGAACCAGTGGTCGTACTCGTTGTCGCGGTAGATCTCCTCCACCGTGTGGCCGGTCTGTTCGGCGGTCAGCTCGCTCATGGTCTTCTTCATATCCATGATGAGCTCGGCGTTGATGCGCACGTCGGTGGTGGTGCCGCCGATGCCGCCGGACGGCTGGTGCATCAGCACGCGGGCATGCGAGGTCAGGAACCGCTTGCCCTTGGTGCCGGAGCTCAGCAGGAACTGGCCCATCGACGCGCACATGCCCAGGCCTACGGTCGCCACGTCGGGCTGGATGAGCTGCATGGTGTCGTAGATGGCCATGCCTGCGGTAATCGAGCCACCGGGCGAGTTGATATACAGCCAGATGTCCTTCTTCGGGTCCTCCGCAGCCAGCATGAGCATCTGTGCGCAAATGCGGTTGGCCATGTCATCCTTGACCTCTTCACCCATCCAGATGATGCGGTCCTTCAACAGACGATTGAAAATCGGATCCGGCATCGACGGCATGTCGCCGTCCGCCATCACCGGGGATGATGTCAGCAAATCTGCCACCTTATCTCCTTGACTCACAGTACGTTGTGTCTCACAATACGTTACAGCAATTCACTCTACCTGTCCGAACCGACGGCAGCGCTCTGCACCGCCCTTTTTCGGCTACCCGCATAGCGGGAGGGCGGAATACTTGCTCTATTGAAAATCAATTTGCCGTCCTTCCATGTCGGCAGTGCCCGAGGTTTTGCGCACTACCGTATCTTTCACCCAACACGATATCGATTCAATCACTATCGACAATAGGAGCGAAGTCATCTTCGCATACCCCCAGAGAACCGAAGATGGCCACTTTTTCTGATCAAATGAGAATTACCACGGTGATGAATCAACGCCCAACAATCAATTCATCATTGCGACATGCCTGCCAAGAGACCACATCATGAGATGAGAGCACGATGCTCTTCAACAATGTATGGATAAGTCCTCATGGCTAATCTGTAGTCAATGTCCTGAAATATCGAACCATGTTTGCTATTTCAGGACATTTTCTAATGAGAGACGCAATCAACCCAACCTGTGCAGCAGCCCGGACGATACGAAGGCGGATGCCGCCACGGCCATACCGACCGGCACGAAGAACTCAAACGGCGCCTCGGTGAGTTCCATGACCAGGCACATGGCCATGAGCGGAGCCTGCTGGGATGCGGAGAGCAGCGCGGCGGCCCCGATCAGGGCGCACGCGGTGACCGAATCTACGGGGAAGACGAACAGCCAGAGCAGTCCGAGCATCGTACCCAGCGTGGATCCCAGGGCGATGCCGGGCTGAAGCACGCCGCCCGATGCGCCGGAGCGGATGGTCATCAGCGTGACGAGCGCCTTGGCCACGAAGGTGAGCGCCAGCACGCCCAGCAACATCCATAGCCGGTTCAGTTCAAGCGGAGTCCCGGCGTTGACGACCGAGCCCGGAGCGCCGTCCGAGCCGGCGAGGAACGTCCATGGCGAGGCCGCTGCGGACGCGGCCGATTGCGCCGCATCGGAAGTGTCGGCCGTTTCGGGGATGAATGTGCTGAAGCCGAGCTGCGCCGCGGCACGCCCGTTGCCCATGACCTGCGGCACGACGATAGAGACCAGACCGGTCACCAATCCGGCGATCGGCATCTGCCACATCAGCGACCGTCCGGTGGGCTTGTGCGATTCGGCCCACTGCGAGCCCTTGCGGAACAGTGCGCCGACGACGCCGCACGCCGTTCCGCACAGCAGCGCGAACAGCATCAGGCTCGGCGTGCTGTTCATCTGCATCGCACCGATGTCGTAGAACATGTGCTCGCCTTTGATGGCGGTCGCGACGAACGCCGCAGTCGCAGACATCCCCAATCCGAATGCGACCTTCTCCAACGTCACGTCGACGAGCAGTATCTCCACCGCGAAGAACATGCCGGCCAGCGGCGCGTTGTACACGCCTCCCAGACCGGCACCGGCGGCGACGGCGACGACCATGCGGCGATCGAGCACGCCATGCGCGTCGCCTTCGCCGTCACCGATATGGAAGATGTCGCAGAACCGCTGCGCCAGCATGGCGCCCAGCTCGCGCGGCGCGACCTCGCGCCCGATGGAGGCGCCGGAGCCGACGATGAATATCTGCAGCACCACATGCACGATGGTCTGCCAGAACGGCATGCGGCCCCCGTTCACCGCCTTCTTGACGGACGGCACCTTCTCGGTCTTCGTGCGCAGCAGGTACCATATGACGCCGGCGACGCCCAGTCCCAACGTGACGGAGGCGATGCGGCGGACCGCCGGCACGGTGAACGCGCCGGGAATGAACTCGCTTTCGATGAATCCGAGCATCACGTTTTCGACGCCGTACAGCAGCAGCGTCAGCAGGCCGGCGCATGCGCCGATGATCGCGCCGAGCACCAGCGTGGCCGCGGTCAGCCAGCCGATGCGCTTCCAATCGGTCTTCTCCATGATGCACCTCTTCGATGGCGAGTGGAACGTCCGGGAACGGGAGACCCGCCCATGTCAGCCTACCCGCGGCATCCTACACCCGCTCCTCACCGCGCATATCCCACCGTATATACGACTTGACCCGGAACCTTTGCGGTTCCGGGTCAAGTCAGTCATTCTGCATCACGGGCACGCCGCGATAGCAACGATGCCGCGCGATTTACGCTCACTCGGCGTCGGTGGTGTTCTCGTCGTCCTTCTTGGCGAGCTCGTCGGCGACGGCGGCCGCGGCGGAGGCGGCTTCGACGCTCTCGGACTCTTCGTCCTCAGCGGCCTCGCCGAGGAAGGAGCTCAGGTCGAGGGTCTCGCCTTCGGACTTGAAGGTGACGGCGCGCATGCCGGCGAGCAGGCCCTTGGAGCGGCCGACTTCCTGCACGGCGGAGCCAAGCTGGCCGTTCTTGACGATGGCCTGGATGAACGCGGACGGGTCCATGCCGTACTGCTGGGCGATGGAGGCGAGGAAGTTGGTGACATCGGCCTGGGAGACCTTGACGTCCAGCTTCTCGGCCAGGGCGTCGAGCACCATCTGGTCGGTGAGCTCCTTGACGACCTGCTTCTCGGCGTCGGCCTTCTGCTCGTCGGTGGCCTTGGACGGATCGGCGGTCACGTTCTTGAGCTGCTGCTCAAGCATGTCGGCCTTGACGCCCTTCGGCACCGGGATCTCGGCGCCTTCCTCAAGCTTGGCGATGAAGGCGTCGCGGGCCTCGGTGGCCTGACGGCCTTCGGCGTCGCGCTCGGCGGCCTTGCGCACGTCGGCCTTGAGCTCATCCAGGGTATCGAACTCAGAGGCGTCCTGGGCGAAGTCGTCGTCGAGCTCCGGCAACTCCTCGGTCTTCACGGAGTTGACCTTGACCTTGACGAGCGCCTCTTCGCCTTCGTGCTCGCCGCCCTGCAGCTTGCTGTTGAAGGAGGTCTCCTCGCCGGCGGACAGGCCTTCGAGGGCCTCGTCCAGACCTTCCAGCATGGTGCCGGAGCCGAGCTCGTAGCTCACGCCTTCCTGGGAGTCGACGGACTCGCCGTCGATCTGGGCGTCGAGGTCGATGTTCGCGAAGTCGCCCTTGGCAGCCGGACGGTCGACGCCGACCAGGGTGCCGAAGCGCTGGCGCAGGGATTCGAGGCGGTTGTTCACGTCCTCATCGGTGACCTGGGCCTTGGGCACGTCGATCTCCAGGCCGTCGAGTTCCGGCAGCTCGATGTCGGGACGACGCTCGACGGTCGCGGTGAACTTCAGCTTGGTCTCGTCCTTGGCGGATTCGGGCACTTCCTGCACGTCGATCTCCGGCTGGGACATCGGATGGATCTGCTTCTCCTCAAGCGCCTTGGAATAGAACTCCGGCACGCCGTTGTTGACGGCCTCGCCAGCGACGGCTGCGAAGCCGATGCGCTGGTCGATGATCTTGCCGGGGACGTGGCCCTTGCGGAAGCCGGGGATGTTCACCTGCTTGGCGATCTCCTTGCGGGCGGCATCCAGATACGGGTTGAACTCCTCCGGGTCGACGGTGATGGTGAGCTTGACCTTGGTGGGTTCGAGATTCCTAACGCTGATTTTCACGCTTGCGCTCCTGAAAGTCGTTTATTCTACTTCATCTGCCGGTAGGCAACCTCTACATGATAACGCGACTTACGGACGCTGCGATGAGATTCACCTGCCAGTCACGGGCGCCCTGCGATTTGAGGAATTCCGCGACATCGCGCTTGCGCGGTTCGTCGGTCCAGCACAGGTTGCGCAGGATCTGCGGCTTGACGATGATTTCGGCGGGGGTGCGGGTGTCGTCGGCGATCCGGGAGACGACTTTGCGCACGTCTTGCAGCAGCCGCATACGCTGAGGGTGCCTGGTGGCCCAGAGCTTCATCGAGCGAGGTGCGTTCGCATGCTCCTCGTCGGCCACGGGCGCCGGCATCACCGGCCATTGCGACGGCGGCAGCTCCAGCGCGCGCCGAATCGTCTCTCGCCATACCGAGGGCTTGACCTTGCGCTGAATCGGCGCGTACCGTTCGAACATCTTGTCCTGCTCGCCGCCGGTGCGCATGCGCACGCGCTCGTTGAGCGACCTGATCATCCTGAATTCGCGGGCGTTGCGGGGCTTTCGCGACGCGGCCTCGACTATCGAATCGTCGGAGAGCAGCAGTCCGGGCGCGATGTCATAGGCGCGGGCGAGCTCGTCTCGCTTCTCCCACAGCGCCTTGGCCACGGCGAGGCCCTGATGGTCCTGGCTGACGGTGTTGATGTGCGATATGCGCAGCCAGGGCACTGGATGCTCCCGTCTGGGTCCCATGCCGGTCTGCAGCGCATACCGGAACTCCTCGTCGGCCCATCCGTCCTTGCCCTGCGCCTTCAGCTCGCGCTGCATCTTCCGGCGCAGCTCAATCAGCAGTTCGACGTCCAATGCGGCGTAATTGCGCCAGTCCCTCGGCAGCGGCCGATATGACCAGTCAGCGGCGGAATGCTCCTTGGCGAGCGTGACGCCCAGATAATGCTCGGTGACCGCGGCGAGACCGAACCGGTGCAGCCCCAGCATCCTCGCGGCGATCTCGGTGTCGAACAGGGCCTGCGGCGTCAGGCCGATGTCGGCGAATCCGGGCAGGTCCTGCAACGAGTCGTGTAATATCCACACGGCATCGCCGACCGCGTCGTTGAACATGCCCCAGTCGGCACCGGCGCGGGTCAGGGCGACGGGGTCGAGCAGCACTATGCCGGCGCCTTCGCGCTTGAACTGCACCAGCCAGTCCTCGTGACCGTACCGGAATCCGGAGGCGCGTTCCGCGTCGGCGGACAACGGCCCGGCCGCCCCGGCCAGACGGTCGCATACCTCCCGAAATCCTTCAAGTGTGTCGGTCACATCCGGAACACCACCTCGCGGCTGCGTCTGCAGCCTCGGCTCATCGGTCAACTGACGGCTCCTCCTCGCATTCGCTGGCGGACTGCACGAATCGCGCCCAGCACTGCACCTGGCCGCCCGCGTCCAAACCGCCATCCATGCTAGCAAGGGGTGTCCATGAGACACGCATCTCGCAGCCGGCGGTTCCTTCCTGAGCGAGTCCGAACGACGTGTTCTGCGTGACGGTGACCGTACCCGATACGTCACCTAAGGAGGCGTCATCCACGAACGAGCACATCCCGTCCCAGTACATGCTCGGGGCGAGGCCATCGTTCTCGTCGGACGGCAACGGCAGCTGCGCGTAGGCGACGCAACGCCAATGGGAGTGCCAGTCCTCGCGTTCGCGCTCGACGTACAGCAGCATGATCCAGCCCGAGGCCATGTGGGCGTCGCCGAACGAACGGGAGTCGTCATCCGCGACGCATTCCATTTCCACGCCGATGCCGTAGTCGGCCAACGTCGAGGGCACGGGAAGCTCACGGTAGCGCATGCCCGTCACCCGTGGCATGGAACGCACCGATTCCACCGCCGACCAGACCGCGTCCGGCACGCCGACCGGGCGTTCAGGCATGTCGGCGTCCGGGTGCCGCATCGTTGCGGAGCCCCTCGGAAACGCGAAGATTTCAGCCATATATACAGGCTACGGTGTCGTCGAAGATTTTACGGTATTTCCACACGCAAGATTGTGTAGGTTTTCGAGTCCGACACCGCAGAGAACGGTTCCCTATCAGTACACGACGAATCCGTGCGACTGGAATTGCTCCGTCACACGCTTCTTCAACGCGGCGGACGGGCCCTTCTGATGCTCAAGAGGGTACGGGATGCGCAGCTCATGCCACTTCGGGCGCCCGAGCTGGTGGAATCCCAGCACGTCGATGTGTTCGACGGCCCCGTCGAAGCTCTCGCAGATCCTGGCCACGTTCTCGATGTTCTCCTCCAAGTCGGTCAGCCCCGGCACGAGCACGAACCGCACCCAGATCTTCTTGCCGGCCTTCGCCAGCCGCCGTCCGAAGTCGATGGTGGGCTGCAGCAGCCCCCCGGTGACCTTGTGGTAGGTCTCCTCGTCGCCCGACTTGACGTCGAGCAGGCACAGGTCGATGTCGTCGATCATCTCGTCGGTGTAGTTGGTGTTGAGGAAGCCGGACGTGTCGAGGCAGGTGTGCACGCCCATCTCCTTGGCCGCGTGGAACACGCGCGAGACGAACGCCGGCTGCATCATCGACTCGCCGCCGGAGAACGTGATGCCGCCATGCGTGGCCTTGAACAGGTCCTTGTACCGGTCAACCTTCTTGATCATGGCGTCGAGGTATACGGGCTGCCCGTCGCGCATCTTCCATGTGTCGGGGTTCTGGCAGTACTGGCAGCGCAGGGGGCATCCGGACATGAAGACGGTCATGCGCGTGCCCGGGCCATCGACCGACGTGTTGATGTCCCACGAGTGGACGAAGCCGATGTCGCCGCTTTTGAGCGCGTGGATGCGGTCGCGCCTATCGAGGCCGATGGGCGATTCGAAGCCGGAAAGCCCTCCCATCAGGGTCTGCGAGGCGTATTCCTTCGACGCTTTGAGCATATGCGGCCGTGTGGTGCGGAATTGCGCGATATCAGACATCATCGTCCTCCTTGAAAGTACTTCCTGTATTTCATACTACAAACGTTTTGCGCGGCGTCCGCCCGCTATGGACTTCATGTCGTGTGAGGATCGTCACGCGGATTCCCAAGCGCGCCGTCCTGCCCGACCATATGAGAAGGGGACGAAGCCGGTCGGCCTCGCCCCCTTCATCGTCCGGTCGTCACCGTCTGTCAGTCGGTGACCGAACCCTGGTGGAAGGTACGGGAGATCACGTCGAGCTGCTGCTCCTTGGTGAGCTTGACGAAGTTCACCGCGTAGCCGGAGACGCGCACGGTCAGGTGCGGGTACTTCTCCGGGTGCTCGACGGCGTCCTCAAGCTGCTCCTTGCGCAGGACGTTGATGTTCGCGTGGTACAGGCCGTGGCCGTTGCCGGCGTCCAGGATGCCGACCAGGTTGCCGATGCGCTCATCCTCGTCGCGGCCCAGGCCGTCGGGGGTGATCGTGTTGGTCAGCGAGATGCCGTCCAGCGCGTCGTTGTAGTCGATCTTGCCGACCGAGAACATCGACGGCAGCATGCCGTGCGAGTCCATGCCGTTCTCCGGGTTGGCGCCCGGCGCGTACGGCGTGCCCTTCTTGTGGCGGGACGGGAAGGAACCGGTGTTCTTGCCGTACTCCACGTTGGAGGTGATGGTCAGGATGGACTGCGTCGGGACGGCGCCGCGGTACACGGGCAGGCGCTTGACCTGACCCATGACGGTGGAGACGACCCACTTGGCGATGTCGTCGGCGCGGTCGTCGTCGTTGCCGTAGATCGGGAAGTCGCCTTCGGTGCGGTAGCCGACGATCAGGTCGTCATCGGCGCCCTCGACGTACTCGTACTCGTGGCCTTCAAGGTTCTTCGCGTCCTTGTTGTAGATCGGGTAGACCTTGGCATACTTGACGGCGGACAGGGAGTCGGCGGCGATGGACAGGCCGGACATGCCGCAACCGAGGGTGCGGTACACCTCCTTGTCGTGCAGCGCCATCTCGATGGACTCGTAGGCGTACTTATCGTGCATGTAGTGGATGATGTTCAGAGCCTTGACATACACTTCAGACAGCCAGTTCAGGGCCTTCTCGTAGTTGTTCTTGACCTTCTCGTAGTCGAGCGTGCCGTCGGCCTCGGGAGCGATGGGCTCGATGACGCCCTTGTCGATGACCTGCATGCCGGTCATCTCGTCACGGCCGCCGTTGATCGCGTACAGCAGGGCCTTGGCGGAGTTCACGCGGGCCGCGAAGAACTGCATCTGCTTGCCGACGCGCATCGGGGACACACAGCAGGCGATGGCCGCGTCGTCGCCCCAGTGGTTGCGGATCTCCTTGTCGGACTCGTACTGGATGGCCGAGGTGTCGATCGAGATCTTGGCGCAGAAGCGCTTGTAGCCTTCCGGCAGCTTCGGGTCCCAGAAGATTGTGATGTTCGGCTCGGGGCCGGGTCCGAGGTGCTCCAGCGTCAGCGTGTTGAGCAGACGGAAAGAGGTCTTGGTTACCATCGGACGGCCGTCGTCGCCGAAGCCGGCGTCGGACCAGGTCGCCCAGTACGGGTCGCCGGAGAAGATCGCGTCGTAGTCCTTGGTGCGCAGGAAGCGCACGATGCGCAGCTTCATGACGATGTTGTCGATGATCTCCTGGGCGTCGGTCTCGGTGATCTTGCCGGACTGCAGGTCACGCTCGAAGTAGCAGTCAAAGAACGCAGAGTTGCGGCCGAAGGACATGGCGGCGCCGTCCTGGCTCTTGACGGAGGCGAGGTAGCCCATGTAGGTCCACTGCACGGCCTCCTGCGCGGTCTGCGCCGGGCGGGTCAGGTCCAGGCCGTACTCGTTGCCGAGGTTGATGAGCTGCTTGAGGGCCTTGATCTGCTCGTCGTGCTCCTCGCGGAAGCGGATCCAGTGCTCGATCTCCGGCTCGGTGAAGTCGTTGCGGTACGGCACGGAATCCTTGTCGCGCTGCTTGAACTTGATCAGCGCGGCGACACCGTACAGGGCCACGCGGCGGTAGTCGCCGATGATGCGGCCGCGGCCGTAGGCGTCCGGCAGACCGGTGAGGATCTTGTTGTGGCGGGCGATCTTGATGTCCTTGGTGTAGACGCCGAAGACGCCGTCGTTGTGGGTCTTGCGGTACTTGGTGAAGATCTTCTTGATCTCCGGGTCCGGCTCCTTGCCGGCCTCCTTGATGGCCTGCTCGACCATGCGCCAGCCGCCGTTCGGCATCATCGCACGCTTGCAGGGGACGTCGGTCTGCAGGCCGACAACGACGTTGTCGACCTCGGGGGAATCGATGTAACCGGCCGGGAAGGCGTCGATGCTGGCCGGGATGTGGGTGTCGACATCGTAGACGCGCTGCTTGCGCTCGACCGCCAGATAGTTGTCGTCGAGGTACTTCCACAGGTGCTTGGTCTTGTCGGTCGCGTCGGCCAGGAAGGACTCGTCACCGGTGTACGGGGTGTAGTTCTTCTGGATGAAGTCGCGAACGTCGATGTCCTTCTGCCAGTCGCCTTCGACGAAGCCGTCCCAGGCCTTGGCCTGAAGCTCTTCGGCAGTAAGAGCGGTCGCATCAACTGCTGTCATATTCACTCCTTGTGTCGTGCAACGCATCTTCACGTTGTTGTCAAGAAATGATTCTACTAGCCGGTCGATGTGAGCTGGCTGAGAGACGGCATGACTTATCTCACATTCACGCCGTGTCGTCAGTCGTCGAAGCCGTCGAAGCCGTCGTCGCGGCCGCCCGAGGGCGTGTTCTCGCCCCATTTGCGCCACTTGCGATTGGCTTCCGCCCACAGCGCATTGCGCTCCTTGACGATCTTCCACGCCTCAAGGGCATCCTCGCGGGTCTTGTACGGCCCCATGCGGTGGGAGCTCGGCGAGAGCATGCCCAACTCGGGCTGCTCGGTCTTCGTGTTGAAATACCACTGCTTGTCGGTCATGGCGTCCTCCCCGCACCCATGGTAGCGCGCCGCGGCGCCCGGCACCGCGCCTATGCGGCGGCCGGGCGAGCGCTCCCCTACTCACGGAACGCGTTGGTGACGGGCAGACGCCGGTCGCGGCCGAACGCGAGCGCGGTGACCTTCGGCCCGAGCGGATACTGGCGGCGCTTCCACTCCGCGCGGTCCACCAGTCGCATCACCGTGTCGACGGTCTTCTCGTCGAAGCCGTCGGCCAGCAGGTCGGCGCGACCGTGCGCATGCTCGATGTATGCGGCGAGCACCTTGTCGAGCAGTTCGTATTCGGGCAGCGAATCGGAATCCTTCTGCCCCGGGCGCAGCTCGGCGCTCGGCGCCTTCTCGATGCTGCTGACCGGAATCATCACGCCGCCGGGCAGCGGCGTTCCGGCATCGCCGTTCTCATTGCCGACGATGCGCAGCCCGCCGATGCCGACGCCTGCGGCAGCGGCCCGGTTGCGCCAGCGGGACAGTTCCCAGACACGGGTCTTGAGCAGGTCCTTGATCGGCGCGTATCCGCCGACGGCGTCGCCGTAGATGGTCGAATAGCCGCACGCCAGCTCGGACTTGTTGCCCGTGGCGACGGCGAGCAGACCGAGGCTGTTGGAGTACGCCATGACGATGACGCCGCGGATGCGGGCCTGCAGGTTCTCCGCGGCCACGCCTTCGAGCTTGAGCTGGCCCTGGTACACATTGAACATGGGCTCGATCGGCTGCACGTCGTAATGTGCGCCGATGTTGGCCGCCAGGTCGGCGGCGTCGTCCTTGGAACCGATGGAGGAATACATGCTCGGCATCGAGATGCCATGCACGTTGTGTCCGCCGCAGGCGTCGGCGGCCATCGCCGCCACCAGCGCGGAGTCGATGCCGCCGGACAGGCCCAGGCACACGCCGGAGAACCGGTTCTTCGCCATGTAGTCCTTCAGGCCCAGCACGCAGGCGGTGTACACCTCCTCGTCCGGGTCGGGAAGGTCCGCGATGTCGCCCGTCGTCTGATGCTCGGCGTCCGTGTCGAGGTCGAAGAGTCCCAGATGCTCCATGAACATCGGGGAACGTTCCAGCAGCGTGCCGTCGCGGTCGACAACGAAGCTGCCGCCGTCAAACACCAGGTCATCCTGACCGCCGACCTGGTTCACGTAGATCATCGGGGCGCCGACCTCGGCCGCACGCCTGACCGCGAGGTCGTAACGCGTATGGGTCTTGCCCTCCTCGTACGGCGAGCCGTTCATCGTCATCAGCACGTCGATATGCTCGTCGGCGAGCCGGGCGACCGGCCCGCCGTCCTGCCAGATGTCCTCGCAGATCGCCACGCCGATGCGCACGCCGTCGATGTCGAGCACGACGGTGCGGTCGCCGGCCGCGAAGATGCGGAACTCGTCGAACACGCCGTAGTTCGGCAGGAAATGCTTGTCGTAGCCGGCCCAGACCATGCCGTCGTGCAGCACGACCATGCGGTTGCGAGGTTTGTCGGACGCGTGGTCGGTGCCGACCGTGCCGACGGCGACATACAGGTCGCCCAATCCGTCGGCCTCCAGCTCGGTCGCCAGCCAGTTCGCCTTGTCCCACGCCGCCTTGCGGAACGTGCGGCGCAACGCCAGATCCTCGATGGGGTATCCGGTCAGCGTCATTTCCGGGAAGATGACGACGTGGGCGCCTTCATGCGCGGCGAGATGCGCGTAGTGCATGATTTTGTCGGCGTTGCCGTCGAGGTCGCCGACGCAGGTGTCGATCTGGGCAAGGGCAAAACGAAGATGGGTCATAGTGCCCTATAGTACCCAGCCGAGATGACGGACGACAGGGGCGGCACATGCCGTCACGCGGGATGATCCGTCCCACCGCCCGTCAGCGAAGCTCGGCGAGCACCCGCAGCGAGGCGTTGACGTAGAAGTCAACGGCGGGCCCGATCGCGCCGTCCACGCCGACGAAGTGCGGACTGTGCCAGTCGGCGCACCCCGGTTCCCCGTTCGAGCCGATGAACGCGAACACCAGACGGGCCCCGCATCCCGAGAACTCCACGAAATCCTCCCCCGCCATGCTGGGATGTATCGGCTTGAGCGCCGCATAGGAGGGCACGTCGGCCGCGACCGCCTCGGACAGCTCCTCGTCGCCGACCAGCGGCACCTGGATGCAGTCCCAGTCCACGTCGGCCGCGATCCCGTACGCTTCGGCCGTGTGCTCGACCTCCGCCACGAAACGCCGGTGGACCAGCCGTTCGTCGTCCTGGTCGAAGAAGCGCACGGTGCCTTGGAATCCCGCTTCGGCGGGCACGACGTTCCACACGTGCCCGCCATGCACTTCGGTGATGGACAGCACCACGGCGTGGAACGGCGAGATGTTGCGGCTCACGATGGTCTGCAGGGCGAGGATCATCGAGGCGAGCGCCTCGATGGGGCCGGTGCCCTTCTGCGGGTACCCGGCATGGGTGCCCTGGGCGTGCAGCGTGACCTTGAACTTCACGCAGCCGGCCATCATCGGCTGAGGGCCGATGGCGATCTGTCCGGGGGCGTAGTTCGGGTTGTTATGCGTGCCGATGATGGCCTTCACGTCATCCGTCGCGCCGGATTCCACGACCGTGCGGGCGCCCAGGCCCACCTCCTCGGCCGGCTGGAAAACGATCTTCACGCTGCCTGCGATGCGGTCGCGGTGATCGGCCAGCCAGAACGCCGCGCCCAAAAGCCCGGTCATGTGCAGGTCATGGCCGCAGCCGTGCATCACGCCGGGGTTCAGCGAGCTGAACGGCAGGCCGGTGTCCTCGGTGATCGGCAGGCCGTCGATGTCGGCGCGCAGCGCGATGCGCGGTCCCGGCACCTCTCCCTCGATGAGCGCGACGACGCCGGTCTCCAACGTCGTGTCGAGCACATCTATGCCATGCCCGCGCAGCAGACGGGCCAGATACGCGCTGGTCTCGACCTCCTTGAAGCTGCGTTCGGGATACTGATGCAGATAATGCCGTATGCCGATCAGCTCGTCCGTGACCCCGACATGTTCGACCATGATTTACGTTCCTTCCCCGCGAGATGTCATGCCATGTTACCTCTGTAGCTTCAATATACGCTTGGCGATGGCGTTCGCGATGCCCTGCACGATCTGGACCAGCACGATCATGATGATCACGGCCGTCCAGGTCACCGTCTGGTCGAATTTCTGATAACCGTCCAGTCGGTCTGGCGGCCGGCGATGTCGTATGCATGGGACCAGGGACTCATCGCGTCTCCTCCTTGTCTGCCGCGGACGGCTGCGGCGATGGCGTCCTCGTAGCCTATGGGGTCCGCCGCCGTGCCGAAGCCGATGACATCGCTGGAACGTGACAGCTCCCCCGAGAGAGTCGCGCACCAGCGCATCGTCGCCCGAGAACTCGTAGGTGATCGAGCCGATGGCCGAACCGGATACCGTGTCGATGAACCGCTTGGTCACCGCCTGCTGGGGTGCCGCGAACACGTTGCACACATCTCCGCGCTCCACGACCCGGCCGGCGCTCATCACGGCGACCACGATGAGGGCGATGACGATGTTGCGCACGGTATGGTTGACGCGCACCGGCTCATTGTCGGGAGAGCCCGCCTGCTATGTTGCTGCTGTCATGTTCGTTCCCACTCTGATTGGTTGACAACGCCCACCATACGGCAGCGACGGCGGCAGTCGCAGGGCGGGTCTGATAACGCGTTACGGGATGCCATCCAGCGCTGTTCATACACTGGGGATGACCGAATTTCGTATCGCGGAGGTTGCGTACATGGCATCGGACGACATCATGACAGCGGGCGCCGGAGGCGCGACGGCCACCGTGCGAGCCGACATCAAGGCGGCGTTCTTCGACATCGACGGCACGCTGACGAGTTTCGTGACGCATGTGATCCCGCAGTCCTCCATCGACGCGCTGCACGAGCTGCAGGATCGCGGGGTGAAGGTGTTCATCTGCTCCGGTCGGGCGCCGTCGCACATGACCGTCGTGCTCGACATGATGCCGGTGCACTTCGACGGCATCATCGCGCTGAACGGGCAGTACTGCTTCGACGACCACGGGCTCCTGGAGAAGGAGTCGCTGCTGCCCGAGGACATCGTCACCATCACCCGCTGGCTTGACGAGCACCCCGACGTGGTGGCGAACTACTGCGAAAAGGATTACGTCTACTTCAACCAGATCACCGACGCGATGCAGGCCACGTGGCGCCAACTCGGCAAGACCGCACCGACCGTGAACATCGACGATCCGCACGAGAGGGCGCTGAAGTATGAGACGTTCCAGATCAGCCCGTACATCAGCTTTGAAGATGAAGCGAAGCTGTCCGGCATGTGTCGCAATGTCAGAGGCGTGCGCTGGCATCCGGACTTCACCGACCTGATTCCTGCCGACGGCGGCAAACCCGAGGGAATGAAGCGGTTCATGCGGCATTACGGCTGGACGCGTGAGCAGACCATCGCGTTCGGAGACGGCGGCAACGACGCCGACATGCTCGCCTTCGCCGGCATCGGCGTGGCGATGGGCAATGCGACCGAACCGGCGAAGGCCGCGGCCGACTACATCACCGATGACGTCGACCACGACGGCATCATGAACGCGCTCAAGCACTTCAACGTCCTGTAGCCCCCTCCCCTCCCGCTGGCGGGAGGTGGCGCGCAGCGCCGGAGGGTGGTAGCAGACCCGGCACGCATACGAAGAGCCCTGACCCGACGAGGGTTCAGGGCTCTTCCATGTGTATCGGAGCGTCGGCTTCGAATTGCCGCCGCGCTTACTTCACCACTTCGATGGACATGATGCCGGCAGGTTCGAGCGGCGCGTCGGAACGGTCGGTCGGCACGGCCTCAAGCTTGTCGACCACGGCCTTGGACTCGTCGTCGGCGACCTCGCCGAAGATCGTGTGGTGTCCGTCGAGCCACGGGGTCGGCACGGTGGTGATGAAGAACTGGGAGCCGTTGGTGCCATGCGCCTTGCCGTCGCGGCCGCGACGCAGGCCGGCGTTCGCCATGGCCAGCAGATACGGCCGGTCGAACGTGAGTTCGGGGACGATCTCGTCGTCGAAGTCGTAGCCGGGGCCACCGGTGCCATTGCCCAGCGGGCAGCCGCCCTGGATCATGAAGTCCTTGATGATGCGGTGGAAGGTCAGGCCGTTGTAGAACGGCTCATGGGACGGCTGGCCGGTGAACGGGTCCGTCCATTCCTTCTCGCCGGTCGCCAGACCGAGGAAGTTCTTCACGGTCACGGGCGTCTGATCGTCGAACAGGTTGATGGTGATGTCACCTTCGGAGGTGCGCATGATGATGGTAGTCATGGTCCCAAGTGTCTCATGGGCTTGAGACCGGGCGGTGATGCCAATCAAGCGGAATGTATGTGAGTGGCTTGTGACGTGTGTTTATATTGCATATAATTTACATAATTATTATGTAACCTATTGAGGGGATGGGAGGTTGCTATGGCTGTGAAGGAACGGACGACCATTGCATTGGATCCGGAGGTCAAGCGCGAGGCGACGGACGTGCTTGAGCGGATGGGTTTGAGCTTGAGCTCGTTCACGGAGATCTGCCTGCGGCAGGCGGTCCGTGACAAGGGCATGCCGTTCACGCCGAGTCTGAGGCCGGTCCGATCCGACGGGTATCCGGTTCCTCCGACTCACGACGCGTATCGTTTCGAGCGTTCGAAGAGCACGGGCAATATCGTGCTGCCTCAGGAGTGGGACGATCCGGCGGATGACATCTACGATCATGCGTGAGCCGGAAGTGTACGACGTGTGGCTGATGCGCGTCGAGTTCCCCGATCATCCCGGCGTGGGCAAGGTCAGACCCGTCATCGTCACCAGGGTCGAGGAGGATCGGGTCTCGGGCATCGTCGTCAAGGTGACCAGCGTGACGACATGGAACGGTCCGGGTGACGTTCCGTTGCTTGACTGGCGTCAGGAGGGTCTATACAAGCCATCCGTGGCGAGATGCTCGCAGCGTTTCTGGTTCGGCAATGGTGACTTGCTGAAGTATTTCGGCAGGCTGTCGTTGCGTGACGCGAACGACCTTGATGCCGGTCTTGATGCTACGGGCGACGTCCCGCCCCACCGCCAGTCGCATTCATGATGATGGCGGGGCCAACGGTTTTTCTCCCTGGATATTATCTGCATGTCGATGTTTGTGTTCGATGAACGAAATGGATTGTTGGTTGTCGGCGTATTCTGCGCAACGCGTTTTCCGACGGTGTCGTCACGGGCGTGATGCCGCGCAATGCGAGGATGGTGGGTGATTTTGGGGACTGGCGAAGATGCCAGGCTCCGGCGGGGACGGTGGAGTGCTCCCGGATTATTTTCGGGTGCCTGTAGGCGCCTCGTGGAGAACGAGGCTGATCGGTAGGTTTCCCGAAATCGGAAAACCTTGGAATAGAGCCGAAAACGACCACGTGCGATTATCATGCGAGGTGCGCATGATGATGGCAGTCATGGTCCCAAGTGTCTCATGGGCTTGAGACCGGGCATTGCTGTTTGATTGCGGGGAATGGCGCAGCGGGCCCGTGGACTGGCCACGGCCGGTAGCCGGGCCGCCGAGCTGCAACGTGGAACGTCATACGAATTGGTTCACTATGGTCAGCGCACCGGCAGCGACAGCCATGAGTGGCTCCTGCTCTGTATTTTGATGCTCCTATACATTGTCAAGCGTTTGGACCCGTTGTTTGAGTTCGGGCAGGTTCCATGCTCCGCGTTCGACTTCGTTGATGCGGCTTGACGGCACGGTCGGCGCCTCGCCGACCTGCTGTTGAAGAAGGAGCTTGTGTAACTGGAACCGCTACACCACGATCGAGCGACTGAGGCGCGACCTCAACGACTACGTGTGGTAATTCGACGACCAGCGGCTCCGTTCCATCCTCGGATACCGGGCCCGAAGGAATTCATCGAACGAGGATCGTCCTCTAAGGACCTATCCAACACGCTGTCGCCAATCCGATTGGCGTCATGGAGTTATAATTTTTCTGTGATTTAGGTATGTAATGTAGCCCTAATCATAAGTTGTGAACGTCTTACTCGCGTATGTTCGTAGACACTGAAAGTCAACGGACATACTTATCCCAGTTCCTACGTGAACCAACTCCCGGGGAGATCAACATGACTCGATTCCGCAATACATACACAACCCTCACAACCTTCGTGTCGGCCGCTGTTCTCCTTATCTCGACCACTGTGCCGGCATCCGCATCGCCCATGGCAAGTGATCCATTGTCTTCGTCCACCACAACAGCCGTGCGTGCACAGGTAACAGCCCTTGGTGCAAATCGTACCTACACTTACGTTCCGACCAATAACACAAGCGTCGGCGACCCCATCGTCACAGCCTACTGGACTCCAGAACGCATGAAGAGTGCCATTCCCGCTGATACACCAACAAGCACGACCGAGGTAAACCGACAGATTGACGAGCTCGAACAACCGGCTCTGGCAGACGAACCAGTTACTGACGGATCGTCCCCCGTGACGGCAATCTTGAACGCAATCACGCCACAGGCTGTGACGCCAGTCACGAATTTCTCAAAGACCAACGGAAAAGTTTTCTTCCGCAATCAGACCGACGGCAAGGATTACGTATGCTCTGGAGCCTCCGTCAATAGCCGTTCCAAACGTCTGGTCGTTACTGCTGGCCACTGTGTCCATGGCGGCCCAGGAAAAGATTGGCATACCAATTGGATATTCGCACCGGGTTACAGCAACGGTGCCACGTATGGCACTTACCAAGCTGCCACGCTCCGAACGCTCAATGACTGGATCAACTATGGTGAATCCGGGCGAGGATTCAATTCAGACGTTGCCTTTGTTACCACCTATAGTGGCAGCACTTCCGGGGATACTGTTGTAAACGCGGTTGGTGGTCACGGGTTTAGGTGGGGCGGAGGTACTGGTTTCGACGTCAGTATTTTCGGCTATCCAACGAACCTCAGCGGAGGCCAAAGCATGTGGGCCTGCTGGAGCTCTAGTCAAACTGGTTGGAATGGCCTTTACAAGTTCAACCATATTACTGGTTGCGATTTCGGCGGTGGTTCGTCCGGTGGACCTTGGCTCGACGAATACAGCAATACCACTGGTCTCGGATATGTACGCAGCGTAACCTCGAACGGCCCCGCAGACAATTCCTATCTTCGAGGCCCATACTTCGACAGCCGCGTCAACGACTTGTTCGTTGCAGCAAACAAGGACTGGTGAAACAACATCATGGCCAGTTGGATTCGCTTCCGCAGCCGTTTTGTTGCTGCGCTTCTGGTATTTGCTTTGACCAGTATCACGGTAATGGGATGCGCAACTAACGGGAGCGAATCCAGCCCCAGCTCACCAGGTACAGATGCAGGATACGATTCCGCAGCAGAGGCACCGGAGCAATCCTCCAACGACGTACAGCAACGAACCGACCTCAGCAACGAACATATATCCTCATGGAACCGATACGAAGTGGTCTCGGACACCTCCGTGCGCATTTTCTTCTCCATGGGAAATCCCAAATGTCATGGTGTACGGGCCACCGTCGACGAAGACTCCTCCGCAGTGCTAATCACCCTCTATGAGGGAACACTCCCCAACGCACCAACCGAATGCGCCGCGATCGCAGTCAATGCATCCCTTCTGCTTACCACACGCAATCCCATCGGAACCCGTTCCGTAATTACCGGATAAATGGTCCAGACCTTTGGAACTAAACACGTAATTCCACCGGCGTCGCCATACACATGCTTGGGACCGGTAAACTAGTGCAGCCCAAACAACCACGTAGATCGTTCGGGCATTAATCGAAATCAAACAACGGTATGTCGCCGCCGAACCGTCCGTGATCCTCGCGGTTTCTTTCATCGAACCGGCGTGCCGGACACCATCCACGAACGGCCACGTCGAGCAGATGGTTCTGCGCGACGGAGACATTGAAGACCTCGTGCCCGGCGTGCCTGTTGTCCGACACGGAGATGTACTGCTGGGCGAACGCTTTTGGGCATCGCCCATGCTGAACATCATGAAACCACAAGGCGGATCGTTCTTTTTCCGTGCCGGTCGGCGAAAACGTTGAGCGCTGGCAGGACGGTGGAATGTCACCGGATTGTTCTCGCGTGCCTGTAGATGCCTCGGCGAAAACGAGGCTGATCGGCAGGCCTCCCAAAAATCGAAAACCTTGGAACAAAGCAAAAAACGACCACACGCGATTATCATCAGAGGCACGCATGATGATCGTACTCATAGCGGTCAAGTCCTGCAGAACGCCCCGACGCGGCCGGCCGCATCGCCGCGCCCGTAAGCGGGGCACGTCACCGTCAGCGCGCGTACACCGTGGGAGAGCCGCTCAGACGCGACATCGCCGACTGGGGGATGTCATGGACACGCCCCAGGACGGCGTCCAACGTCGACGAGACGGCATGCGGCGCCCGGCGATCGCTGCAATCCGTCCAGGAGGGTCGTTCCATCGGGGACGTCATGGCCGTCCGACCATCCGCGCCGGCCTCCATGTCATACTCCCGGCGACCGTATCGCCAGAGAGTCGCATTGCTGTTGCGAACCACCCGCGCCAAAGCCGGGCGACGTCTACGCTGAAGGAAGAACATGCCTGCCTCGATCCCGTATGGGCGCCGTACCTCTGATGTCCGGCGCCGGTCGATATTCATCGTGCCACCATCGGCGATCCCGCCAATCGATGACACTATCGATTACACACCGGATCGTGCCGTCATGCCCTCGTCCGAAAGGGTGATTTTCCGCACGCCCGTCATCCCCGGGGCCGTCCGGCCTTGCAAAGGTCACGCGGAACCGGCAGCGCGACGGGCGGAAGACTTGGACGATCGCTGGAACGAACCCGGCTACTGCATCTTGCGCAGGCGTGGCACGGCGGAATCCTTCGCGCCGGTGACGCGGTACACATCGAACACGCCGTCGATCTTGCGCACGGCAGCGAGCAGACGGTTCAGATGCTGCGGGTCGGCCATCTCGAAGCTGAACTGGCTGATCGCCACGCGATCGGAGCCGGTCGCCTGGGAGCCGGACAGGATGTTCACGCCGTGGTCGGCCAGCACGCGGGTCACATCGGACAGCAGATGCTGGCGGTCCAGCGCCTCGACCTGAATCCTGACCATGAACAGGCCCTTGGTGCTGGTCCATGCCACATCCACGACGCGCTCGGGCTGACGGCGCTGCAGGTCGATCATGTTCTGACAGTCGGCGCGGTGCACCGACACGCCCTGATTGCGCGTGATGAAGCCGACGATCCTGTCGCCGGGAACCGGCATGCAGCAGCGCGCCAGCTTGACCCACACATCGTCTACGCCCTTGACGGACACGCCGAGGGAGCCGGTCTTCTTCTTGGCGTTCTCGACCGCGCGCAGCGGCAGCGCCTCCTGCTCGACCTCCTCATCGACCTCGTCGCTGCCCGCGTCCTTGACCAGATGCGCGATGACGTTCTGCGTGGAGATCTGCCCGTCGCCGATCGCCGCGAACACGGCGTCGGGGTTGGGGAAATTCAGCTCGTCGGCGACGCCGACCAGCGCCTGGGTGGTCAGCAGCGTGCCGATCGGCAGGTTACGCTTGCGCATCGCGCGGGTCAGCTCGTCGCGGCCCTCCTCGATGGCCTCGGTGCGGCGCTCCTTGGAGAACCACTGGCGGATCTTGTTGCGGGCCTTGGGGCTCTTGACGAAGCTCAGCCAGTCGCGTGAGGGGCCGGCGTTGTCGGATTTCGAGGTCAGCACCTCGACGGTGTCGCCGTTCTCAAGCTTGGTGTCGAGCGGCACCAGACGGCCGTTGACGCGCGCGCCCATCGTCCTGTGCCCGACTTCGGTGTGCACGGCGTAGGCGAAGTCCACCGGCGTGGCATTGGCCGGCAGCGAGACGATCTTGCCCTTCGGGGTGAACACGTAGACCTCGGCCGCGCCCAGATCCTCCTTGAGCGAGCCAAGGAACTCGTTCGAGTCCGGGGTCTCGCTGGTCCAATCGGCGAGCTGCTGGATCCATTTGAGGTTGTCGGTCTCGCTCAGCTCCTGGTTGTCGTCGGAACCGCGCTTGAGATCGGATTTGTCGGGCGCGCTCAGGGCGCGGCCCGCCTGCCCGTTCTCCTTGTACTTCCAGTGCGCGGCGATGCCGAATTCCGCGCGCCGGTGCATGTCCCAGGTGCGGATCTGAATCTCGACCGGCTTGCCGCCCGGCCCCACGACCGTCGTGTGCAACGACTGGTACATGTTGAGCTTGGGCATGGCGATGTAGTCCTTGAAGCGCCCGGGCACGGGGCTCCAACGCGCGTGCACGGCGCCGAGCGCCGCATAGCAGTCGCGAATCGTGTCGACGATGATGCGCACGCCGACCAGATCGTAGATGTTGGCGAAATCATGGCCCCGCACGATCATCTTCTGATAGATCGAGAAGTAGTCCTTCGGGCGGCCGGTCACGTACGCCTTGATGTGCTGCGCGTCAAGATCCTCGTTGATCTCGGCGAGGATCTGCGCGAGATACACGTCGCGCTGGCCGGCACGCCGCGCGACCAGCACCACGATCTCGTTGTAGATCTTCGGGTACAGCACCTTGAAGCTCAGTTCCTCAAGCTCGGTCTTGATGGCGTTCATACCGAGCCTGTTGGCGAGCGGCGCGTACACGTCAAGGGTTTCGCGCGCCTTCTTCTGGGCGCTGGACGACTTGACGTACCGCCATGTGCGGGCATTGTGGACACGGTCGGACAACTTGACGACGAGCACGCGCACGTCGCGGCTCATCGCGACGACCATCTTGCGGATGGTCTCGGCCTGAGCGGAATCGCCGTATTCCATCTTGGAGAGCTTGGTGACACCGTCCACCAGACCGGTCACCGTGTCGCCGAATTCCGCGCGGCACTCGTCCAGCGTGTAGTCGGTGTCCTCGACGGTGTCGTGCAGCAGACCGGCGGCGACCACCAGCGGCCCCATGCCCAGGTCGGCGAGAATCTGCGCCACCGCAAGCGGGTGGATGATGTACGGCTCGCCGGATTTGCGGCGCTGTGAGGAATGCTGGATGACCGCCCGACGATAGGCACGCTCCAGAATGCTCAGATCCTCGTCGGGGTGATGGTTCCTGCACGCTTGCATGATCGGCAGCAGCGGGTTCAGCGGGTCGTCGCTGATCTCGCAGCCGAGCATGCGGGCGGCATTATGCTCGGCTTCATCGTTGGCCATGTCTGCCTCCCTCTCAGGTATTTGGTATCACATCCTACCCGCCGCGAATGAAAAAGCATACGCGGCATCTTCCGCCGTGAACGGTCTCCCGCATGCCTTGGCTTGCGGGCCGTGACGGCCGTGTTCGCACCGTCGGCCAGGATCGTCCGTCAGGATGACACGCCGGTGGAGCCGAAACCGCGTTCCGCGCGGTCGGAACCCGGCAGGGTGCTCGTCGGGACGAACTTCGCCTCGACGTAACGCTGGATGACCAGCTGCGCGATGCGGTCTCCGCGATGGAACTCCATCGTATGCTCCGGATCGAGGTTGATCAGAGGGACCTTCACTTCGCCGCGGTACCCGGCGTCGATGGTGCCGGGCGCGTTCAGCACGGTCACGCCGTACTTGACGGCGAGTCCGGACCTCGGATGCACCAGCGCCACGTATCCGGCAGGCAGGGCGATCGCCATGCCGGTCGGCACCAGGGCGCGCTGGAACGGCTTGAGCGTCACGTCCTCGGCGGCGACCAGGTCGGCGCCCGCGTCCCCGGCGTGGGCGTACCGCAGCTCGACCGGATGGCCGGGATCAAGCGATTTGACCAGGACCTCGGTGTATTCGGGCTCGTCATATGTCTCGTCGAACGCCATCAGGCCGCGCATTCCTCGCACACCGGCTGGCCGTCGTCGGTGACGTATGCCAGCTGGCTGCGATGTTTGACCAGGAAGCACTCCGAGCAGATGAACTCGTCGTTCTGCATGGGGATGACGGTCACGGAGGCGTCCTCGTTGCTCAGATCGGCACCGGGCAGTTCGTAATCCTCGGCGATGGCGTTCTCGTCGTCGTCCATATCGGTTGAAGAGCTGCGCGAGCCCTTGCCCAACTCCTGCAGCGATTCCTCATCCTCGTCCTTATTTCGGGGGGAATCATAATCCTGAGCCATCTGAATCCTTTCATCATGGTGGCACGTTCTGCGCCATAGAATACATGACTTTTACTCGGCATAGGATACACGATTTGAAATACTCGTAAAATACGACACGTGGGGCACAATAGAAGAAGTTGTAATTTTCTGAGGAAAGTGGTGTGAACATGCCTGAGAACCCGCTCACACAAGCCCGGTTCGACCACGTCGACGACGCGGGTCGTCTCGTGTTCGCGTCAGGCGACGAGCGTTTCTTCGTCGATGTGGACGAAACGCTGGAACGCGCCATTCTGGAAGCGAAGCAGATCCGCGAGGAGTCCCGGTCGGCTCCCAGCGCATCCAGCTCGGCTACGCTACCGATCTCGCAGATTCAGGCGCTTATCCGGGCCGGCGCGGATCCCGCGCGGGTGGCGGAACGATACCGTCTCAGCGAGGCGCTGGTGCGGCGTTTCTCGTCCGCCGTCGAGGTCGAGAAGCAGTACGCCATCGAGCAGTTCCTCACCGTGCCGGCCCCCAAGGAGAGCCGTGGGCGGACCACCGCCGACGTGGTGGAGCGCGCGCTGGCGCTGTCCGGCATCGGCATGGAATCGGTGACGTGGAAAGCGACACGCCGGGGACTCGAACCGTGGAAGATCACCGCGACGTTCGACGCCGCGGGGCGCACCGCCAGGGCGGAATGGTCCTGGAACATGCACGACAACGCGGTGGCATGTCTGAACTCCACGGCGAAGAAGCTGCTGGGAACGGCGACAGGCGCGCGCGGCGACGGGACCGAGGGCACGCCCTCCGAGATGCTGCCCGCGACGCTGCCCGGGGATTCGGTACGCTCGGCGAGGATAGAGCGCACCGTGTCGGCGTGGAACACCCCTGCCCCGACACTGCCTGCGGCGCGCCCCGAAGCGCGGATGCCACGTTCGGCGTCCCCGTTGGACGTGCGCACCGAGCCTGCGCCATCCGAGGAAGGCCCCTCAATCGACATCCCGCGCACCGGCGCGCTTCCGGCGAAGGCCGGCGAGGCCGCGCTCGGCGCCGCCGAGTCGAAACCGCCGCGGCCGACACCGGATTCGGACGCGTCCGCTTCCGCGGCTCAGACGGCACCCGAGATCGAATCCGAATCCGGCAAGACGTCTGCCGAACGCTCCGACCGGCAGACGCCGCCTGCGAAACGCCGTTCGGGTCGCTCCGCCGTGCCCAGCTGGGACGAGATTCTCTTCGGCGAGTAGGATCGTCTGGCCCGCCGTCGCTGTCCAGCGAGACACGTCAATCCTTTTTTACGGAAAAACGCGACAGGCCGTCCGGATAATGAGACATCGGCGTGACACGTTCGGCATCGAAACGGTCACGCCACGTCAATCAGGCAGGGAATGTCCATTTCCAGCGCCGTCTGCGAGCCATGCACACCCGGCAGACGCGTCGCCTTGTCGGTCTGGATGCGCGAATCCACGAAAGTCGCCCTCCCGGCCGCCGATACCAGCACGTCACCGAGCATCGGCCTGACACGCGGCTCGACGACACCGAACATGCCCTGATCGATCGCCTCATCCCGGGTACGCACCAGGGCGGCGTCACCCAGCCGATCGCGCCATCGACGCGCGATGTCATTCGGGTCGCAATCCGGCTCGGCATACAGCATCAGAGACCTGGGCTCCCCGCCGACCAGGGCCACGCCCCGGGCGAGCTCGGGATTCTCGGCGATATCGACGCGCTGGTCCGGATCCGAACCGACCATGCCATGATCAGCCACGATGACGATGAGCGTGCCCCTCGGCGCAAGCCTGTGCAATTGCGCCAGCTGTTCGTCAACCCGCTCGAACACGGCCGTCCACTGCTCGGACTCCCAGCCGTAGGCGTGCCCCACCTTGTCGGCGTCGCGGATGTACAGGTACGTCAGCCCCGGCGTCTTCGAGGCCTCGCACGCGGCTCTCACGCGGCCGAGCGGCCGCATATCGCCCTTGTAGTCCGCACCGCGCAACGCGGCCTTCGTCAGCGGGGAGTCGGCGAACTTCGGCAGTCCGCAGCTGGTGACCCGCACGCCGGCGGCCCGCAGGGTCTCGAACACCGTGGGCTCCCTCTGCAGGTCCAGAGGCGCGATCGCGTTGTCGAACTGGATCAGCTGCGACAGCTCCCCCGTTTGGGTGTTGCGCTGCGTGTAGCCCGCCATCCCCGTCAGGCCCGGGCACGTGCCGGTGCCGAAAGCCGCCATCGCGGCGACGGTGGTGCTCGGCGCGCATGTGGCGATGGGTCTGTCGTTGGACTCGTCGCGCAGCAATGCGCGCAGGTACGGACTGTGTCCGACGCGCATCCGAAGGTTCCAGTAGCCAAGGCCGTCAACCAGCGCCACGATCACGCTGTCGGCCTTGGGAACCCCCAGGGCGACGCGCAAGGCCTCCGGATCATGGTGGATCCGCGTGGCGACCGGATGCCCTATCGCCGCGCTGACCGCCGGCAGCACGGCGGACAGGTGCAGCGCCCCGCCGCGTACGGCGTCACGCCGCCAGTCGCCATACCGAACGGTCGGTATCGTCTGCAGCAATTCGTCCATGCTCGCGATTTCAGCGTTCATGTTTTCCATTCAAGCACCGTCCGTCGGAAAAGGACACGGCTGGGCGGGATTCTTGGCATGATTGTTCGCTATCATGGACGATTGGATTTTTCAACGGCACCATTTCGGCCATTCGCGCCATGCGGATGGCCGAAGCACAGATTGGGGAATGGCACCTATGGCACATCGCACCACGACTCATCAGGCCTATGACCCGCGTCAGGTCCAAGAGCATATCGTGGAAACGCCGTTGAACGAGGAAATGAGCAAGTCGTTCCTCGAATACGCGTATTCGGTGATCTACGCGCGAGCCCTGCCTGACGCGCGCGACGGCCTCAAGCCCGTGCAGCGCCGCATCATCTACCAGATGGGCAAGATGAACCTGACGCCCGACCGCCCGTACATGAAATCGGCCCGCGTGGTGGGCGAGGTGATGGGCAAGCTCCACCCCCACGGCGATTCAGCCATCTACGAGGCGATGGTGCGTCTCGCGCAGCCGTTCGCGATGCGTCTCGCGCTGGTGGACGGCCATGGCAATTTCGGCTCGCTGGACGACGGCCCGGCCGCCTCCCGATACACCGAGGCCCGTCTGGCGCCCGCGGCGCTGGGCATGAACGCCGACATCGACGAGGACACCGTCGATTTCACGCCGAACTACGACAACAAGCTCAAGGAGCCGACCGTGCTGCCGGCCGCGATCCCCAACCTGCTGGTCAACGGCGGTTCGGGCATCGCTGTCGGCATGGCCACGAACATGGCGACCCACAATCTCGGCGAGGTCGTCGCGGCCGCGAAGCACCTGATGGCGCATCCCGACGCCACGCTGGAGAAGCTCATGCGCTACGTGCCGGGCCCCGATTGGCCGGGCGGCGGCATCATCATCGGGCGAAACGGCATCCGCGAAGCGTACGAGACCGGCCGCGGCACACTCACCACGCGGTCGATGACGCATTTCGAGAACGTGACGGCGCGCAAGAAGGCCATCGTGGTCACCGAGCTGCCGTTCATGGTCGGCCCCGAACGGGTGCTGGAACGCATTTCCGAAGGGGTGAAGAACCGCAAGCTGGAGGGAATCTCCGGCGCCATCGACCTGACCGACCGCCATAACGGCACCAGGCTGGTCATCGAGATCAAGACCGGTTTCGACCCGAACGCCGTGCTCGCGCAGCTGTTCCGACACACGCCGCTGCAGGACAATTTCACGATGAACAACGTCGCGCTGGTGGATGGCCGACCCCACACCATGGGTCTCAAGGAGATGCTGCAGGTGTGGATCGACCACCGCCGCATCGTGGTGCGCCGGCGCAGCGAATTCCGCCGCCGGAAGGCGCTTGAGCGCCTGCACCTGGTCGAGGGCCTGCTGCTGGCCATGATCGACATCGACGAGGTCATCCAGGTCATCCGCACCTCGGATGACGCCGACGCCGCGAAGTCGCGGCTGATCGCGGTCTTCGACCTTGACGACGTGCAGGCGCAGTACATCCTTGACCTGCGCCTTCGCCGGCTCACACGCATGAGCCGCATCGAGCTGGAGGCGGAGCGCGACGACCTCAAGCGGCGTATCGAGGAGCTGGAGCGCATACTAGCCTCCGCGCAGGAACTGGACCGCGTGGTCGTCGACGAAATGGATCAGGCGGTTGCCGAATACGGGACGCCTCGCCGTACCGTGCTGCTGGACGAGGCCGAGGACGGCACGCTGACGCCGGTGACCCCTCATGGAGACGACAGCGTGAACGCGGCCGCGATGAAGGCCGCCGCAGCCGCGGCCACCTTGTCGTCGGCCGAAGCGGACGTGGCCGCCGCGGCCGCAGCCAGGAAGGCCGGCGAGGATGCCGCGGCAGTCGCGGCGCTGCAAATCGACGACGAGCCGTGCACGGTGATGCTCGGCGCGTCCGGCACGATAGCGCGCTCCACCCCGGCCGCATTGGATGCCTGGGAGTCGCGGTCGACGAGCGACGAACGCACGAAGGACGACCACATCGTGTCCATCTTCCGCACCACCACACGGTCCTCGTACGGGCTGGTCACGTCCGCCGGGCGTCTGGTGCTGGCCCATGTGGTCGAATTGCCCGCGCTCGCCGCATCGCCGCAGACGAACGTCGCCGGCGGCATACCGGCCGACGAGCTGATCGGCATGACCGAAAGCACCGATCCGATTCCCGGCGAGCATGTCGTCGCCGCCATCCCCATGGATCAGCGCGACGACGGCGGCCCGACCCCCGCTCCCCTGGCCATCGGCACACGGGCCGGCGTGGTGAAACGCTGGAACCGCGAGGCCCCCACCACGATGGACTCCTGGAGTGTCATCGACCTCAAGGACGGCGACTCCGTGCTGTTCGCCGCTGACGCGGCGGACGAAGACCGCCTCGTGTTCATCGCGTCCGACTCCTCGCTGCTGACGTTCGATGCCGGGAACGTGCGCCCGCAGGGTCGCACCGCCGGCGGCATGGCGGGAATCCGTCTGGCTGAGGGATGCACGGCGATCACGTTCAACGTGGTACCCGCAGGCAAGATCGCGTGGACGTACGAAGAGGGCGACAACGGCATGTTCTCCGCGTCCGGAGCCGTCGTGCTGACGGTCGCCGGAGACAAGGACGCGCTGCCCGGCACCGAAAACGGTGCGGCCAAGGTGACGCCGTTGGAGATGTACCCGACCAAGGGCCGCGGCACCGGCGGAGTGAGGTCGCAGCGTTTCCTCAAGGGCCAGAACACCCTGATCTTCGCCCACGTCGGCATGTACCCGCTGCACGCCTCCACCGAGGGAGGCTCGCCGGTGGAGCTGCCCAAGCCCGACATGCGCCGCGACGCATCCGGTGTTGATCTGGCCGCGCCTGTCGCCTTCTGTGGATGAGGCTGTTTCGGGGCCGGTGCCTTCAGCGAGCATCGTCCCACACACACCTGTGGGGCGTAGGGGGGGGGATGCCGTCCACGTTTCGGCAGACGCGCAGTTCCTGCAGGCGCGCAATATCAGATGGCACGCCGTGTCGGATGATGCGCAATGCCGGATGGCGTACCTCACGCGTAGATACGCCGGTGACCCGGCGCTGGCGGCGGAACATATCGGAGACCGGCGGCGGCTGTCAGCAGTAGAGCTTCATGCCTTGGGGTACGGGGACGAATCCCGCGACGTGCAGCATGCGCGACCACTCGCCTCGCGCAGTCAATGGCTCGTCGTTGGCATCACAGAAGGTGACACCCCCGCGAATACCCCCGTCACGCAGGTTTCGCTGCAATGCGTAGGCGAGCTCGTTGCAGGCCTGCTGCAATGCGGGATCCGCGTCCTGCGCGAGCAACAGATGATGGCTTCGGGGCACCGCGTATGCCAGCAATCGTCCACCACGGAGCACGACCGATGCGCCGGAGCGCCGCGCCGGCCTGATCGAAAACCCGCCTATCGTTCGTGGCCATGCGATGACGCTTCCGTACAGGTTGGCGGGGTCGGTGGCGTCCAACACGACCGCGGAGGGTTCCGCCGCGCATGCCCGCAGCGCATCCACGGTCTGACGCGACGCGAACTGTGCGGCACCGCATCCGCTGACGAACATGCCGCGCATCAATGCGCCATGCTCTTCCATGCGTCTGAGCACCGGATACAGGCCCGAGAATCCGCCGTCCAGACGTTCCTTGTCGATCATGGGCGGAGCTATGACGCCGTAACGGTCCAGCAACGCCTCAACCCGCGCGATGGCGACCCGCTCCTCCCGCATATCTGCATGAGGCACGGCGGACCATAGTCCCGTCATGTTCGCCGGGACACTGACCCTGACCCGCACCCTGCGCCGTGATGCACGGGCTGGGGCCTTCACCGCATGGGATGACGCTCCGAGGGATCTCAGCGGATCGAACGAGCTGTTGGTGACCTTCCCCTGCCAGACCAGCGACCATAGGGCCTCCTCGAACTGGGAGTCGGACCATGGGTGGGGCAATATCTCGCCGGTGGATTCGTCCACGCATTCCGACGACGCGTCCCATGCCGCGCGCGTCAGCCCTGCGAGCTGATTCGCATGATATGCCCCGCCCGGTGCCAGCACGGCCATCACCGCATCCGGCAGCGTGACCGGCTCCCCGGGGGCTTCGCCGTTCTTCTCCCCATCCTGCACCGTCAGAAGCAGGGAGTCCGCCGGATGCAATGCGACGAGTCCTGGTTCCTTCGCCTTGCTGCCGGTAGTCTTGGAACCCACCCAGACGATCTCGCCGGAGGAGAGCAGGCCGTCGAGCATCGCCGGACGATAGTCGCGCACCCGTGCCGGCAATACGGACGATTCCCATACCGAGGGAGGCAGGGCGATGCCTTCCAGCTGCTCGATGACACGCATCACCCCGTCTTCGCCGTCATATCGTTCGCCGCCCACCGGCCCGACACCTTGCAGCCCGATAAGGAATGTCTGGTATTCGCTCAATTCGACGGGCTTGGTCTCGGCTCGGGCCTTGGCCAGCGACCTGGCCCGGATGCGTCGGAACACCTCCTTGTGCAGCCATGCCTTTCCTCCGTCCTCGGCGGCGATGCCGTCAAGGACCTCTCCTCGTGCTTTGAGCATGTCCAAGGCGTGCACCGCGCCGGCCGCGTCGATCGACAGATCCGTCATCATCCGTTCGACGGTGAAAGGCCCATGCGTCTTGGCGTATCTTGCGACCCGGCCATCGATGTCATCGTCCGGCAGCTCGTTCCAGAACGTCCTGCGCCCCAGCTCCTCCTCGACCTCATGCACGGCCCGAGGATCCATGATCGCCGAGAAATCGGCCTGCCCCAGCAGCCGTTCCAGCACATCGGGATCGATCGACAGCAGTTGCGCCGATCGTTCCGCCTGAGGCACGTCGTACTGGTACATGACGGTGCCCACATAGCCGAACAGCAGGTTCTCGGCGAATGGGGACGCAATGTCGGTCGTCACATCGACCAGACCGATGTTTCCCGACTGAATGTCCGTCATGATGCGACGCAACGCGGGCATGTCGTAATCGTCCTGCAGGCATTCGCGGGCGGTTTCCAGCAGCAGCGGGAAATTGCGTTTCAGCCGCGCGGCGTTCAACAGTTGCGTGGCACGCAGTCTCTGCTGCCATAGCGGCACGCGCCTGCCGGGATCGGTTCTGGGGAGGAACAGCGAGCGTGCGGCGCATTCCCTGAACCGGGCCGCGAACAGCACCGTCTCCCCCACCTGCGTCTCGATCATGCGCTGCATGTCGTCAGGGTCGAACCTGATGAGATCCGGGACATCGATGTCATGCTCCTGGGCGGGAAGCCTCAGGACGATGCCGTCATCGGCGGCGTATGCCTGGCCGTCGAATCCATAACGCTGCTTGAGACGCGCGGTGATTGCCATCGCCCATGGCTCATGCACGCGACGGCCATATCGGGAATGGATGATGACCCGCCAGTCCCCCTCGTCGTCGGGGCAACGTTCGATCACCATGCGGCGGTCATCCGGCACGACGCCGGTGGCCTTCCTCTGCTCCGCCAGCAGTCGGGCGAGGTTTTCCACGGCGTTGTCGTCCAGCCCGTCATCGTGCAGGCGGTCTGCCGTGGCGGTGTCGAACCGTGGATGGCCCGCTTCTGCGGCATCCGTCAGCCCAGTGCAGACCTGCCGGATGAAAGCGCCTTCGGCCGTACCGAACCCGCAGTCCCTGCCGCTGCCGTCCCCATGCCAGAACGGCAGACGGGCCGTCCTGCCCGGTGCCGGGGTGACTATCACGCGGTCGCGGGTGATCTCTTGAATCTGCCATGTGGATGTACCCAGGGTGATGATGTCGCCGACACGGGACTCGTACACCATTTCCTCGTCGAGTTCCCCCACTCTTCGAGGCCCTTTACCCCCATCCGTCTCGGGCAGCACCACGGTGTACAGTCCGCGATCTGGAATCGTGCCGCCGCTGGTCACGGCGAGCCGCTGCGCCCCGGGGCAGGCGGAGATCAGGTCCTCATCATGGTTCCACATCAGGCAGGGGCGGAAGGCGGAGAAGTCCTCGCTGTCGTAGGCCCCCGTCATCATGCCCATCACCGAGTCGAACGTGCCGCGGTCGAGGTCGCGGAAGGGTGCCGACCTGCATACCGTCGCATACCAGTCGTCCGGCCTGAGGTCCTCCATCGATGCGGCCGCGACGGTCTGTTGGGCGAGCACATCCAGTGGGTTGCGGATCACCGATATCGGTTCGATGTCGCCGGCCCGCATGCTTTCCACGCTCGCCGCCGCCCCGATGATCTGCTCCCGGGTCAGAGGGTAGATCAGCGCGTGGGACACCCCTCCGACACGATGATCCGCGCGTCCGACGCGCTGCAATCCTGACGATACCGACAACGGAGGCGATATCTGTATCACCAGATCCACCGACCCCATGTCGATGCCCAATTCCAGGCTGCTGGTGGCCACCACGCAACGCAGCAGGCCATGTTTGAGCTGTTCCTCGATCCGCTTGCGCCGCTCCTTGGACACCGACCCGTGATGGGCCATCGCGATGACGTCCCCGTCATCGTGAGACCGAACCAGCATCGTCGTGGAGCCGACCACGGGATCGTAATGCCGGGAAAACCCACTGCGCCCCTCCGGTGACTGCGCCTGCACGGCATCGGTGCCATGATCCTGTGCATACAGGTCGTTGAGCCTGGCGGTGAGCTTCTCCGCCAGGCCCCTCGAATTCACGAACACCAGCGTGGTGCGGTGGGAAAGCACCTGATCCAGCACGTCCCGCTCGATCACCGGCCATATGGATCCGCCCGCCCGATCCCCCGCGGCGCCGGTGATCGCCTGCGAATCGTATTGCGAATCCTCCGGCGAAACCAGAACCGACCGTCGATCCGGCGACACTGGCAGGCCACGCCGTTCGGCGAGCCGTCTCATGGCCGGGGTCACGCCGCTGATATGCGGGGCCGATGCCGCCGACGCGTCGACGCCTCCCGCACGGCCGGACACATTGGCTGATTGGAGGTCCCTCATGTTCTCCAGCGGCTCGACGACGCGCAGATCCATCGCGGGCCTCTCCTGCGGATTGATGACGGTCACGGGATGGATCCCGCCGACGAATCTCGCGACCTCGTCGACAGGCCTTACCGTGGCGGACAACCCTATGCGCTGCGTCGCATGCCCGGCGAGCGCATCCAGCCGTTCCAGGCTCACGGCCAGGTGCGCGCCCCGTTTGGTGCCGGCGACGGCATGGACCTCATCGAGTATCACCGTTTCGACGTCGCGCAGGATGACGCGCGCCTTGGACGTCAGCAGCAGATACAGCGATTCCGGCGTCGTGACGAGGATGTCCGGCGGATGGGAGGCGATGGCGCGTCTCTCCCGTGTCGTCGTGTCACCGCTGCGTATGGCGATGCCGATATCGGGAGCGGCAAGGCCGGACGCCTCGCATTCGGCGGCGATGCCGTCGAGCGGAGCGCGGAGGTTCTTCGCGACATCGACGGCCAGCGCCTTCAGCGGCGAGACGTACAGCACCTTGACACGCCGAGTCCGACGCCGCTCTCCGGAAACGTCAGCCGCGCCCTTCGGAGCGGTCATGGCACCGGAGCCGTTCAGACGATCCGCCTCTCCCGTCATCAGGCGGTCGATGGCCGAGAGGAACGCGCATAATGTCTTGCCCGAGCCGGTGGGCGCGACCACCAGAGCATTGCCCCCGGCATGGATGACCGGCCATGCCTGGCTCTGCGCCGCAGTAGGTACATCAAACGCATGTTTGAACCATGCCCTTGTAGGACCCGAGAACAGATTCAAACATTCGTACATATATTCGATTATGCGATGCAGCCTAGACCCACGACACACCGCTCGAAGACGGGCGACCTACTCCTCGACCCACTCCAGCACATCGCCCGGCTGGCACTCCAGCGCCTCGCAGATGCCGTCAAGCGTGGAGAAGCGTATGGCCTTGGCCCGCCCGTTCTTCAGCACCGAGACATTCGCCGGCGTGATGCCGACACGTTCCGCCAGCTCCCCCACCGACATTTTGCGTTTGGCGAGCATCACGTCGAGGTTCACTCGGATCGCCATGTCAGATCACCGCCTCCAGCTCGTCGTGCTGGGCGATGGCGGCCAGCAGTGAGCGCATGACCAGCATCAGCAGCACGAACGCCGCGAGCAGCAGCAGGCCGGCCGCGCCCAGCAGGGACCACGCCCGGAGCCCCCAGCGCGACATCCACATAGGCACCCGACGCCGGGTCGCGGTATTCGGCATGGGCGAGACCTCCGTACAGCGTCACGAACAACACCAGCGCCGCCTCCACCGCCGCGCATGCGATGATCGCATCGACCCAGCGAACCGCGCGGCCGGAGAACACGTCAAGCCGGTCCACCAACGTCAGCAGATTCCACAGCGGCACCATCGCCGCCTCGACGCACGCCACGCCCAGTATGCCCGCGACGGCATACACCCAACGCGACGGAGCGAATTCCGGGTTGGCCTGCACGACGTCGCCCGACACCACGACCATGGCGCATTGCCCCGCCGCGGACGCCCCCCACATGCAGTGCAGCCAGTTCATGTGACGACTCGCGTAATGGATCGCCACACAGTTGTTCAGCGCCGCATCGACGCCGCCTGCGCCCAATCCGCAGGGGACAGCGAGCAGCAAATTGGCCATGATTCTCCCGGTATTATCCAGGGGTATGTACGTTCGCACACATGCTAGGCGAACCGCAGGATATCCGTTCTCGCAGGCCGAACGAGCGCGCCGGTCCGCCGCGCTCCGGACCCGTTCACGGACGCATGGTCATTCGCGCTCAGCGCAACCATAGCGTTTCTCGAATAAAAACGAGATGATTGACCCGGAAAACCTGAACGAGAAAAGGCGGCAACATGGTCGGCAATGACACGATACACACGGTCACGCGTAAGGAGCACGACTGCATCGGCTACATGGATGTGCCGAAAGACGTGTATTGGGGCATCCATACGCAGCGGGCGCTCGGTAACTTCACCGTCTCCCGAATCGCGGACTCCACCCATCCCCAGCTGATGCGGGCCTATGCGACCGTCAAACGCGCCTGTGCCGAAGCCAACGACGAGCTCGGACTGATCGACCACGACAAGGCACGGCTCATCGTCGCCGCATGCCGCGACGTCGAGAACGGCGAGCTCGCCGACCAGTTCCCGGTCGACGTGCTGCAAGGCGGCGCCGGCACATCGACGAACATGAACATGAACGAGGTCATCGCCAATCGGGCGTTGGAGCTCGGCGGGCATCCCAAAGGCGATTATGGGTTCATCCACCCGAACGACGACGTGAACCATTCGCAATCGACCAACGACACCTACCCCGCGGCCTGCAAGCTCGCGCTGATCGACGCCATCGGGCCGCTCGCGGAAGAGACGAAGAAACTCACGCGGGCGTTCCACGACCTCGCCGACAAGCACACGAACGACGTCACCATCGGACGCACCCAGCTGCAGGATGCGGTGCCGATGACCTACGGTCAGGAATTCCACGCATTCGCAAGCTTCCTGAAAAGCGACCTCCTGGCCCTCGAACACGTCGTCCCGCAACTGACCACACTGAACCTCGGCGCCACCGCCATCGGCACCGGCATCTGCGCCGACCTGCGGTTCCGCACGACCGCCACACGCCATCTGGCCGCCATCACCGGGCTGCCCATCACCGCGGCGTCGGATCCCGTGGCGGCCATGACCGATATGAGCGGATACATCGCCACGTCGCAGACAGTCAAGAACCTCGCCATACACCTGAAAAAGGCCGCCGACGACCTGCGACTGCTCAATTCCGGCCCGCATACCGGATTCGATGACCTCAACGTGCCGGCACGGCAGGCGGGCAGCAGCATCATGCCCGGCAAGGTGAACCCGGTCATCCCCGAATGCGTGAACCAATGCTGCTTCATGGTGTTCGGCATGGACACGACCGTCACATGGGCCGCATCCGAAGGGCAATTGCAGCTCAACGCCTTCGACCCGGTGATCATCCACGAACTGCTCAACGGCATCGAGCTGCTGACCCGCGCGATAGCGATGTTCCGCGAGCGCTGCGTGTCCGGCATCACCATCAACGCCTCGACGGGGCGCCGCTACGCCGAATACTCCCCGTCGATCGCCGCCGCACTGAACGGCGCCATCGGATACGAACACGCGGCCGACATCGCCCAGGAAGCGGCCAACGACAATCGCACCGTGCGCGATGTCGCCGGCGAGCGCACCGACCTGCCCGCGTCGACGCTCGACGAGCTGCTCGACCCGATCTCCCTGTCGCGCCGTCTCGGCCAGACCTGCCGGGAGCATCAGTAGACGGATATCGGCTCGGGCCGCCGCCGGCCTGATACAAGCCGACGGCGGCCCGAGCAGTGCACAGCCGGCAGAAAGCCGGATCAGGTGTCGATCTTGGAGCGGTCGAAATCGTCGGCGTTGTCGACGATGAACGCCTTGCGCGGCGGCACATCGTCGCCCATGAGCAGACTGAATATCTCGGACGCCTGTGCCGCATCCTCCATGCGGATGCGCCGCAGCATGCGCGTGCGCGGATCCATCGTCGTGTCCGCGAGCTGGTCGGCGTCCATCTCACCCAGACCCTTGTAGCGCTGGATGTCGGGATTGTACGAGATGTGTCGCCGTTCGAGATCCGCCAGACGGCCGGCGAGCTCGTCATCGGAGTACGTGTAGATGAACTCGCCCTTGTGCGAGCCGGCGAGCGCGATGCGATGCAGCGGCGGCACGGCGGCGTAGACGTACCCGTGCTCGATGAGCGGGCGCATGTACCGGTAGAACAGCGTGAGCAGCAGGATGCGGATATGGGCGCCGTCCACGTCGGCATCGGTCATCATGATGACCTTGTGGTAGCGGGACTGCTCGATGTCGAAACCGGCGCCGGATCCCGCACCGACCACCTGGATGATCGCGGCGCATTCCTTGTTGTTGAGCATCTGGCTCAACGATGCCTTCTGCACGTTGAGTATCTTGCCTCGGATCGGCAGCAGCGCCTGGAATCCGGAATTGCGCGCAGCCTTGGCCGTGCCGAGCGCGGAGTCGCCCTCGACGATGAACAGCTCGGCCACATCGTCGTTGCCCGGCTGGCAGTCGGACAGTTTCGACGGCATGGCGGCGGATTCGAGCGCGTTCTTGCGGCGCGTGACCTCCTTGGTCTTGCGCGCCTGGATGCGGGCGTGCATCTCGCCGACAATCTTCTCCAGCACACGACCGGACTGCTCCTTGTAGCCGCGTTTGGAGCCCGTGATCATCTCGCCGAACTGCTTGTCGGTCATCCTGGTGACGATGGGCTTGACGGGAGCGGTGCCGAGCACGTCCTTGGTCTGCCCCTGGAACTGCGGCTCGGCGATGCGCACGGTGACGACGGCCACGAGTCCGGCCAGGATGTCGTCGCGCTCGACGCGCATGTTCGAGTCCTTGAGGTTCACCTTGAGTTTGCGGGCGTTGTCTTCAACGGCCTTGCGGATCTGCTTGGTGAGCCCCATGAGGAAACCGTCGACGTGCATGCCGCCGCCGGGCGTCTCGACCACGTTGACGAAGCTGCGCATCGTCGTGTCGTACCCGTTGGTCCACCGCATTGCGATGTCGACGCCGCATTTGCGGGTGACTTTCTGGGCGTGCAGTTCGCCGCCCTCGCCGACCGCCTGGGTCTCCTCCTCGTAGGTGTCCTCGCCGGTGATGCGCCAGATGTCGGATACCGCCTCTCCCGCGGACAGGAAATCGACGAAGTCCTTGACACCGCCGGTGTGGCGGAATTCCTCGACGCGGGCGTGCGTGTGGCGGGCCGCGTCCACCTTCGCCGTCTCGACCGCGGCGGAGACTGCGGCAGATCGCGCTTCGGCTGCACCCGCTTCAACGGTATCTTCGACGGCCGTGTCGGCCGCAGAGACGATGTCGGCAGCGTCCATCAGGCCGGTTCCATCGTCGGCGGGCGTCTGTGCGGCGTCGACTTCCATCATCTCGTCGACGCTGTCGTCGCCGGTTTCCGGCACGTTCTCGTCGATGACGGTGATCCGCAGTCCCGGCACCAGGAAACTGGTCTGGCGCACACGGTCGATGAGCTGCTCGTAGCTGAATTCGGCGGTGTCGTTGAAGATTTCGGGATCGGCCCAGTACCGGATGCGCGTGCCCGTGGTCTTCGGGCTGACCTTGCCGATGATCTCCAGCTCGGTCGGGCGGTTCTTGCGGGTGCGCTTGAACGGCGCGTCCGGGGACGGATGCTCGGGATCGGTGTCGGAATATACGCCGGGATGACCCTGGTGGAAGGTCATGTGATGGGTTTTGCCGTCGCGGTCGACCTCGACGTCCAGACGCGAGCTCAGCGCGTTGACGACGGACGAGCCGACGCCGTGCAGGCCGCCGGCCGCGTTATAGGACGCGTTGCCGAACTTAGCGCCGGCATGCAGCTTGGTCAGCACGACCTCGACGCCGGTGAGCTTGGTCTTCGGCTCGACGTCGACGGGGATGCCACGGCCGTTGTCGGCCACTTCCACGGAGCCGTCGTCGTGCAGGGTCACCGTGATATGGTCGCAGGCACCCGCAAGCGCCTCGTCCACCGCGTTGTCGATGATCTCCCACAGGCAGTGCATCAGACCCTGGCTGTCGGTGGTGCCGATGTACATGCCGGGGCGCTTGCGCACCGCGTCCAAGCCTTCGAGCACGGTAAGGCTGTCGGCACCGTATTCCTGTTTGGGCATACAAATCCTATTTTCTGTGTAACTCGCGGCTCTCCTCATCGAGGGGAGCTATCAACGGATGGCTCCGTCGGGGGGCAGTCCACTGGACCGCCCCTCCTCGCGTGATCGCGCTGCCGAGCGGCGCGATCACTGATCAAGGAAGTCGCGCAGGGTCTGGGAGCGCGACGGGTGGCGCAGCTTCGACATCGTCTTGGACTCTATCTGGCGGATACGCTCACGGGTCACACCGTACACGCGGCCGATATCGTCCAGCGTCTTGGGCTGGCCGTCCTCCAAACCGTAACGCATCTTGATGACGCCGGCCTCGCGGGGGCTCAGAGTCTCCAGCACCTGCTTGAACTGCTCCTGCAGCAGCGAGAACGCGACCGCGTCGGACGGCGCGATGGCGTCGGTGTCCTCGATGAGGTCGCCGAACTCGGAATCGCCGTCCTCGCCCAGCGGCGTGTGCAGCGAGATCGGCTCGCGGCCGTACTTCTGCACCTCCTGCACCTTCTCGACCGGCATGTCGAGCTCGCGGGCCAGCTCGTCCGGCGTGGGCTCGCGGCCCAGATCCTGCAGCATCTGGCGCTGAACGCGCGACAGCTTGTTGATGACCTCGACCATGTGCACGGGCACGCGGATGGTGCGTGCCTGATCGGCCATGGCGCGGGTGATGGCCTGACGGATCCACCACGTGGCATAGGTGGAGAACTTGAAGCCCTTCTTCCAGTCGAACTTCTCGACGGCTCGGATGAGGCCCAGGTTGCCTTCCTGAATCAGGTCGAGGAAGAGCATGCCACGACCGGTGTAGCGCTTGGCCAGCGACACCACGAGTCGCAGGTTCGCCTCCAGCAGGTGGTCCTTGGCCTTCTTGCCGTCGTTCGCCGCCCACTTGAGCTCGCGCTTGCGCTTGAAGTCCATGCCGTCGCTCTCGGTATCGAGCAGATGCTGGGCGTACAGGCCGGCCTCGATGCGCTCGGAGAGGTCCACCTCCTGCTCGGCGTTCAGCAGGCTGACACGGCCAATCTGCTTGAGATAGTCCTTGACCGGATCCGCTGTGGCGCCCGCAGCGATGACGCGGCGCTTCGGATTGCCCGACGGGGTCAGGTTCTCGTCGTCGTCATCGTCGCGCACCACGAACGCGCCCTTCTCCTTGGGCTGTTCAGGCTCCTTGCGCCCGGGTTCAGTCCCCTCGTCGTCCTCTTCGTCCTCGGGAACGTCGTCATCCTCACCGGATTCGTCATCGATGTCATCATCGTCGCCATCCAGACCGCCGTCATCGACGTCGTCGAGATCGTCGTCAAGGCTCTCCAGACCATCCTCATCGACCTGGACGTCGTCGAGATCGTCCGAGGAATCCTCGTTGGCGAGTTCCTCGGTCTTCGCCATCTCCTCGGTCTCGTCCTTGACGGCCTTCGCCGACTTGGACGCGGCGCGCTTGCGGGTGGGCTTCGCGGGCGCGGCTGCCTTCGCCGAGGACTTGCGTGCCGTGGACTTGGACGCGGCGGACCTCGACGAGGTCTTCTTGCCCGCGGCGGATTTCCTGCCCGCTGCGGTCTTCTTGTCTGCCGTAGAGGCCGTACGCGCGGCGGTTCCCTTCTTCTCGGATTTCGTCTTGGCGTCCGTATCGTCCGGGACTGTCGTCGCCATCGTATCCTTCGTGGCCAAACTCATCCTCCTGCATCATCATGCCAAGCGTGCTTATACCACATCGGGCGCACTTCTGGCAAGAGCAAATCGTCAACTATGCGAGTTAACCATCTTCCAAGGACGATTATTCCCACGGCTTGTTGCGGCGTGGAACCGATGGTCTCCCGCGAGCCGTCATGCGGCGTCGTGATGCGGGCCGGCATCCATCCACGCCGGCATCACGCCGCGCTGGTACGCCGAGCACACGATCGCCGCCAGCGAACAGTCCTCGTCCAGCATCAGGCAGCGCAACGCGAACGCCACCGCTCGACTGTCGCCCATCCACCACATCACATACGCCAGCACGGCCAGCGGCTGTACGCTGAAGCTCTCCGGAACGCGATCGGCCATGGCCACGAGCATGTCGGCGCCGGCCCGGCATCTCGGTTCGTCGGGCCGGCGTCGCTCGTCGAAAAACGCGCCCTGCAGCTCCCTGCACATGCGGCTCTGCACATCCGGCGCATGCGAGCGCGACGCGAAATCCATCATCGTGCGCTTGTCGGCGCAGGTGTCCCCGGCCACCAATGACATGATCAGGGCGTCCCTGATCGACAACGTCACCGTCATTCCCACCACCAGCGCGGCGATCGAGGCATCATCGATGGCCCGCGGCTGCGCCGACAGGCCCGCCAGCCAATGGTCGAACGGCTCATCGGCCCATTGCGCGTCCGCCGCCACGGTGCCGCTGAGCTTGCGGCGCTCGCAGTATTCATCGCGCATGCGTCTGAGATCGTCCTCGCGCAGCATGTCATCGTCCGCGACCGCCTCCGCATACCGGACGGCCTGCGTGTTCGTCTCCTGTCCCATATCGTGGTCCCCCTTACCAGTCTCATCCACCGCCGGCGCACGATGCCGGCGACCGCCGCCCCCGCGACGGGATACCATCAACTATGCCGTATCGGGCCGGTTTTCAGGGCGAAATCCAACCTATGTGGTCGAAGGCTTGTCAGGCTTGCAAATCCGCAGTTCTTGTATTCGTAAAACCCTGTGGATAACCTCTAGGTATGACTGTTTCATCTGATTTGGCCCTGATCGAGTCCCGCATCGCCGACGCGGTGGACCGTTTCATGGCGCTCGACGCCGACGACACCATCGAAGGCCCGTGCCTGACCATATCCCGCGAGGTCGCGCGTCAGGCCCTGGTCTCCAGCGAAGGCGGCAAGCGGCTCAGGGCGTTGCTGGCCCTCCACGCCTTCGACGCGACCGACCCGCAGGGGCATGACGACGATGGCGCCCATGCCCGCGGACGCGACGCGGTGCTCGACCTGGCCTGCGCGATAGAGGTCTTCCAGACCGCCGCGCTCGTCCATGACGACATCATCGACGACTCCGACCTGCGACGGGGCAAACCCGCGGCCCACAAGGCGCTCGGCACGACGTCGCACAGCGCGTCGCTCGGCCGAGGACTGGGCATCATGCTGGGAGACCTGCTCGCCACCGCCAGCGTCGACATCGCCCATGCCGCGGCGCAACGGATGCCCCGGCCCGACATGATCGTCTCGACGTTCCTGCGCATGCACCGCGAGGTGGAGATCGGGCAGGTGCTCGACCTCGCAGTTGAGTTGTCTCCATTGGACGAGCCGGAACGGCTCGCACGGGAATCCATGAACGTGTTCCGATGGAAGACCGCCAGCTACACGACCATCGCGCCCCTCGAATTCGCGCTTCTCGCCTCCGGCCGAGACCCCAGGCGGGCACATGCCGACGCCATGGCCATCGGACTGCCGCTCGGCCAGGCGTTCCAGCTCGCCGACGACCTGCTGGACGTCATCGGATCCAGCAGATCCACCGGCAAGCCCGTGGGAGGCGACATCAGGGAGGGCAAGCGCACCGTGCTGCTCGCGGACGCGATCAGCGGCGCCGACCAGAGGCAGCGCCGCACACTGATCGACATGTTCTCGTCGCAGTCGCGGGGCGACGACGACGTACGCCGGTGCATCGAGCTGTTCGAAGGCACCGGTGCCATCGACCGATCCCGCCGGCGCATCCGCGCACTGTGGCAGGGCACGCTTCATGCCATAGGGGACCTGCGGCTCTCACCGCAGGACGAGCGCACGCTCACCGAGGCATGCATGAGGTTCATCCCGATCATCAAAGCGTAGAGTTTTCGCCAACGTATGTATTGGAAATGCCGTTTTCCAGCAGAAAGAACCTTACGATACAACCATGAGTGAAGTCGCAGCCACGTCGCAAGAGCCGCAGGGACGAATGATAGAGGGGCGGTACCGCGTCATACGCAAAATCGCCGAAGGCGGCATGGCGACCGTGTACGAGGCGGAGGATACCAGGCTCGAACGCCGCGTCGCCATCAAGATCATGCACATGCAGCTGGCGCAGGGAGCGCACCGCGAGCAGTTCGTGGAACGGTTCCACCGCGAGGCCAAGTCCGCCGCGGCGATCGCGAACCCACATATCGTGCAGGTGTATGACACTGGCGAATTCAATGGGCTGGACTATCTGGTCATGGAATACGTGCATGGCGTGAACCTGCGTCACGACATGAACCTGCAGGGCACGTTCAGCGTGCGCGAGATGCTGCGCGTCATCTCCGAGACGCTGGACGGACTGGCAGCGGCGCACCGCGTGGGCGTCGTCCACCGCGACATCAAGCCCGAGAACATCCTGATCAACGACCGCGGGCACGTGCAGATCACCGATTTCGGCCTGGCGAAGGCCGCGTCGCAGGCGACACTGTCGACCACCGGCATGCTGCTCGGCACCGCCGCGTATCTGGCGCCTGAAATGATCGAGGACAACAAGGCGACCATGCAGGGAGACCTGTATTCCGTGGGAATCATGGCTTGGGAGATGCTCGCCGGCGACGTGCCGTTCACGTCGGACAATCCCGTCACCATGGTGTTCAAGCACGTGCATGAGGACGTGCCGTCCCTGACCTCGACCTGCACGGGCATCAACCAGCAGGTCGCCGATTTCGTCTCGCATTTGACCGCCCGCGCCGTCGAGGCACGGCCCGCCGACGCATCCGACGCCCTGCATGAGCTGCAACAGCTGACCGCGAACCTGCCGATGGACGCATGGCAGTACCGCAAGCCCGCCGACGTAGGCACCAGCGGCGATACCGAGGAGCCGACCGCCCCCGCGCTGGTGGGCGCCATCCCGGCCCCGCCCGCGCCGCCGCTGTTCGATTCGCGCACCGGCACCGCCCCGCAGACCGGCACCGCCCCTGCCACGGCCCGTACTTCGGTGATGCCTGAAGGCACCGCACCCCAGGACGTCTCCGCCACCCAGGTAATCACGCCGCAGGATCCCGCACTCACCATCGGGCTGATGGACGCGCGCCCGCTCGATGACCAAGGCTCGGAGCCCGCCAAGCGCAAGCGCTCGAAGAAACCCTTGATCATCACGCTCGTGGTGGTGCTCGTCGTGGCGCTCGTCGCCGGCGCAGGCGGCTCATGGTGGTATTTCCTCGGTCCGGGCAGCTACTGGACGCTGCCGCAGCCCACCGACATCTCCTGCAAGGAGAACATCGAATGCTCCATCGTCGGGGCGAAGTGGAGCGATTACCAGAGCACGCTGAACGTGGCGAACATCCCGTTCACCTCTTCCGAGGCGTACAGCGACACCGTCGCCAAGGGGAACATCATCTCCGCCGACCCGCAGAACGTCGGCACCCATATCAGCAAGCGCCACAACGGACGCATCACGGTGACGGTGTCGCTTGGCGTCAAGCAGGCGACCATCCCCAGCGACATCGCGGATCCGACGTCGGCCGATGGCAAGGATCCGATCAAAGCGCTTGAGAACGCCGGATTCACCAACATCAAACGCGATGACTCCTCAGCCGAATATTCGATGACGCTGCCGGAGGGAGCCCTGCAAAGCATTTCCGAGACGCCCGGCTCGACCCTGGACCACAACGCCGAGATCACCGTGGTACTGTCCAAGGGACTCATGCCGGTCACCATGCCGGACATCGTCGGCAAGACCAAGGACGAGGCCATGACCGCCCTCGACAACGCGAAGCTCAAGACCACCGTTTCGGAGGAGTACAGCGACAGCGTCAAGTCCGGCAGTGTCATCTCCGCCTCGCCCGACTCCGGTACCGAACTGCATTGGGGCGACTCCGTGAAGCTGACCGTATCCAAGGGGCCCGAGACCGCGGACGTGCCGAACCTCGTCGGCAAGAGCAAGAGCGACGCCATCAAGACGCTGGAATCCCTCGGTTTCGAAGTCAAGACCGGCGGCTTGAACATCCTCGGCCTGGTGCAGCAGCAGAGCGCCACCGGCAAGACGAGGCTGCGCGACACGAACGGCAACAAGACCGTCATCACGCTCACCGTCGTGTGACGGCGGCGCGCCGGCATATACCGGCATATACGCGAAGCGGCTCCCCCTCTATCAGTTTGAGAGGGGGAGCCGCTTCGTTCGCGTTCGGGATCGTCGGTCAGTGGCCTTCGCCGGCGGTTGCGGCTTCGGCCTCCTGCCGGGCCTTGAGCTCCGCCTTGACCTTCTGGGCGTACTCGTCCACGTATTCCTGTCCGCTGAGCTTTCGGATCTCGCTGACGAGATGGTCGGTGAGCGCCCGCACCTCCTCATGGGTGATCTCGTCGGCGTCCTTGCGATCCACCGGGATGGGCTTGCCGTATATCACCTTCGTCTTGCCCTTCGACGGGATGACCTGACCGGGATGCTGTATCTCGCGCGTTCCCACCAACGCGGTCGGCACCAGCGGGCAGCCGGTCTCCAGAGCAAGGCGCGCGGCACCGGTGTGGCCCCGGTACAGTCGCCCGTCAGGACTGCGCGTGCCCTCCACGTGGATGCCGAACAGGTGGCCTTCCTCAAGGATCTCACGGGCGTGGGCCAACGCGCCCAGCGACTTCGAGCCGCCGGAACGGTCCACGGGGAACACTCCCACCGACGTGAACCACCATTTCTTGAACCGGCCCTTGATGCCCTTGCCTTCGAAATACTCGGCCTTGCCCATGAAATGCACCATGCGCGGGCAGGTGATGGGTATCAGCGCATCGTCGATGACCGCCAGATGGTTCGCGGCGATGATGGCACCGCCTTCACGCGGCACGTTCTCCAGTCCGATCGCCGTCGGTCCCATACGACGACGGGCAATCCAACCGAAACCTTTGACAAAGAACCAGTACAGCACGATGACACCTCCCAAGTTTGGCCGTCCGCCTGATTACAGTAGGACGGTATGACCGATCATCACGATAGCAACCACAACGATACCAACGCGGGTGAAGAACATCCAAACACCACGCCGCGCGCCGGACATGACGGGTATGACACAGGCTCCAATGCCGGCGACGATCTCGACTGGGCCGCCTTCGCCGCGGAGCATGCCAACGACCTGCAGGACGTCGAGCGCTCACGCAACGCGCGGCGCTTCGAGAAGCATGCGCAGCGCAAGGAGAAGGAGGCGCTGCTGTCGGTCGACGATCTGGACGCCGGCACGTTCACCGATGACAAGGTGCCGCTGCACCAGCGCGGCCCCCGCGACCATGGCGGCCGCAGCTGGCTCGATACCGATGACGTCATGGACGAGTACGGCGATGACTTCGTGCCGCCGAACCCGAAAATCGGCCGCGTGAGCGCCTCGAAGCTGGTGTTCTGGATCCTGCTGGTCGCAGGCGTCGCGGGTATCATCGCATCCGTGTTCGTACCCGCCCTGGCGACGTTCCTGGGCTCCATATTCGGTCTGTGCGCGCTGGTCGGCGGCGCCGGCCTCATCCTCCAACACAAGGGGCACACCGAGACACGCACCGACATGTTCGACGACGGCGCGCGGATATGACGACGGTGCCCGTCCTCATCGGACGGGCACCGCAATGATCAGGCCTTGGACTTGGCGGTCTCGATCCACTTGCCGAACAGGGCCGCGGCCTTGCCGGAATCGACGGTGTTCTCGGCGAGCGCATACGCCTCACGGAACCGCTCGGCGAGTGTGCCGTCGCCGACCAGGTTGCCGTCTGCCACGATGGCGGACGCAGCGTTGAGCAACGCGGTGGTGCGTGACGGGATGTCCTTGCCGGCCAAGAAGTCCGTGAACGCGGCGGCGTTCACATCGGGTTCGCCGCCCTTGAGCTGCTCGACGGAGATCTTGGCAAGATCCAGATCCAGGGTCGGGTCGAAATCGGTTTCGGTGACCTTGCCGTCGCGAATCTCCCACACGGAGATCGGGCCGGTGGGAGCAAGCTCGTCGAGGCCCTCGTGCGAGGTGTAGACCAGGCCGGACTGGCCGCGGCTGGCGTACACGGCGGCCATGATCGGACTCACCTTGCGGTTGGCGCAGCCGATGGCCACGTGCGCCGGATTGGCCGGGTTGGTCAACGGTCCCAGGATGTTGAACACGCACGGGATGCCGAGCGCGGCGCGAATCGGGCCAACAAAGCGCATGGCCGGGTGGAAGGTGCGGGCGAACGCAAAGGTAATGCCTACCTCGTCGCCGATCTCCCCGACCGCCTCGGGCTTCAGATCCATCGGCAGGCCGAGATCCTCGAGCACGTCGGCGGCTCCGCACTTCGAGGAGGCGGCGCGGTTGCCATGCTTGACGATCTTCACGCCCGCCGCAGCTGCGGCCACGGAACCCATCGTGGATAGGTTCACGGTGGCGAAGCCGTCACCGCCGGTTCCGACGATGTCGGTGGTCTCACCGGACACGTTGAGCGGCACGGCGTGGGAGACCATGGCCTTTGCGGCGCCACACACCTCGTCGGCGGTCAGTCCCAGCTGCTCCTGCATGGCGAGCGCGGCACCCACGGCGGCCGGATCGGCGTTGCCCTGCATCAAGTCGTCGACGAACCACTCCGATTCCTCAGCGCTCAGGTGGTCTCCCCCGACCAGCTTGGTGAGAATCGACTTCCATGTGATCTCGGCCATGATGCCCTCCTTGGCGTTTCGTCACGCCGTGTGATATGTATTCGTCGCCTCATTGTAATGGCTTGTCGTTTCGTCGCCCGTAATCTTCCATATTGCAAAACATCATCGGCTCCCGTCAGCGGGAGCCACTTACTTGTCCGGCCCGGACAGCGTGCCGACAATCAGGGCAGGCAACGCGGCAGGCATCGCCGCGATGCCGCTACGGGAGTCCCGACTGAAACGTTATGCAGTATCCCAAGGCTTTGCCGGGCAATGGATCGGAATCGCTGCAGGGTCAATGAGATCGCCGCGTGCGTACCAGGCCTTTGCACTGATGGGCACCGAATATGGCGGACAACGCACGCGTATATCGATTGATGCGCGCGTTGTCCTGCGGTATCGCTGTACAACACGCGCGAATCCATCAAAATCGTGCGTTGTACAGCGAATGAGGCTCGGCGAACCTCGATTCCGCGGCCCCGCGAATAATCGACGGGCTCAACCCGCGGACAAGCCCTTCCTCTCCCCCCCCCCCCCGAAAACGCAAGTGGCTCCCCTCACATCGAGGGGAGCCACTTACTCGTCTAGTCCGGAGAGCTTATATCACTCTTCGTTCTGGCCGTGGCACATCTTGTACTTGCGACCGGAACCACACGGGCACTGCGCGTTCTTGGACGTGCCGGGGAACGTACGGCCGTCGGACCACGGGGTCTTCAGCTCCTCGTTCTTCGGGCGCTTGTTGGCGGGCACCTTGCCTTCGGCATGGCTGATCGGAGCCGGGCCGGTGATCGGCGCGGTGGCCTCGCCTGCAGTGGATTCCTTGGCGGACTGGGCGATGGCGACCTTCTCGTCGGATTCCTCCGCAGTCTCAGCCTCACCGGCGTCCTCGGCCTTGTCGACTTCGGAGCTAGCGGCGCCGACGGCCTCTTCGGCCTCATCAACGGCGGCGTCATCGGACTCGATGCCGGCTTCCTCGCTCCTGGACACCTGCTGCACGTCGACGTGGAAGAGCAGCTGGACGGACTCCTCCTTGATCGCCTCGATCATGGAGTTGTACATCTGGTAACCTTCGCGCTGGTACTCGACCAGCGGGTCGCGCTGACCCATGCCGCGCAGGCCGATGCCATCCTTGAGGTAGTCCATCTCGTACAGGTGCTCACGCCACTTGCGGTCAAGCACGGCGAGGACCACGCGGCGTTCCAGCTGGCGCAGGCCTTCCTCACCGACCTTCTCCTCAAGTTCGGCGTACTCCTCCCTGGCCTGATCGACGAGGGAGTCGCGCACGGCCGCAACGGCCTTGTCGCCCTTGAGCTTGTCGGCGGCGTTCTTGGCGGCATCCTGGTCAAGCTCGAACGGGAACACGGTCTTGAGGGCCTTGAACAGGCCGTCCCAATCCCAGTCGGAGGGCTTGCTGGAACCCTTCTGGGCACCCTTGATGTAGCTGTCGATGGTATCGGCGATGAAGCGCTCGATATCACCGTGAATGTCCTCGCCCTTAAGCACCGCCTGACGCTCGGAGTAGATGACGGTACGTTGCTTGTTCATCACGTCGTCGTACTTGAGGACGTTCTTACGGATTTCGAAGTTGCGCGCCTCGACGGTCTTCTGTGCGGTGCGCACACCCTTCGACACGCTTTTCGCCTCGATCGGCTCGCCTTCCGGCATGCCCTTGGCCATGACGCGGGCGACGAGCTGCGTGTTGAACAGACGCATCAGGTCATCTTCCAGCGACAGGTAGAAGCGGGACTCGCCAGGATCGCCCTGACGGCCGGAACGGCCGCGCAGCTGGTTGTCGATACGGCGGGATTCGTGGCGCTCGGTGCCGAGCACGTACAGACCGCCAAGCTCGACGACCTCCTCATGCTCGTCCTTGACCTGCTCCTTGACCTCGGCCAAGGTGCCCGGCCAGCGCTTCTCGTACTCGTCCGGCGTGTCCTCGGGGGAATAGCCCTCGGACTTGAGCTTCTGGTCGGCCAGGAACTCGACGTTGCCGCCGAGCATGATATCGGTACCACGACCGGCCATATTGGTGGCGACGGTGACGGCGCCCTTGCGGCCGGCGACCGCGACGACCTTGGCCTCGCTGGCGTGCTGCTTCGCGTTGAGCACCTGATGGTCGATGCCCGCCACGTCGAGCAGCGAGGAGACGACCTCGGAGGACTCGACGGATGCGGTACCCAGCAGCACCGGCTGGCCCTTGGCGTGGCGCTTGGCGACGTCCTTGACGATGGCGGCCAGCTTCTCCTTCTTGGTGCGGAAGATGAGGTCGTCCTGGTCCTTGCGGATCATCGGCTTGTTCGTCGGGATCGGCAGCACGCCCAGCTTGTAGGTGCCCATGAACTCGGCGGCCTCGGTCTCGGCGGTACCGGTCATGCCGGCAAGCTTGTCGTACATGCGGAAGTAGTTCTGCAGGGTGATCGTGGCGAAGGTCTGGTTCTCGGCCTTGATCTCCACGTTCTCCTTGGCTTCCAGCGCCTGGTGCAGACCCTCGTTGTAACGGCGGCCCGGCAGGATACGGCCGGTGTGCTCATCGACGATCAGAACCTCGCCGTGGGTGACGACGTAGTCGCGGTCACGCAGGAAGAGTTCCTTGGCCTTGATGGCGTTGTTGAGGTAGCCGATGAGTGCGGTGTTGCTCGGCTCGTACAGGTTGTCGATGCCGAGGAAGTCCTCGACCTTGGTGATGCCCGGGTCGAGCACGCCGACGACCTTCTTCTTCTCGTCGACCTCATAGTCCTCGTCGCGGGTCAGCTTCGGCACGAGACGCGCGAACTGGCGGTACCAACGGGTCACGTCGCCCTCGGCCGGACCGGAGATGATCAGAGGGGTACGGGCCTCATCGATGAGGATGGAGTCGACCTCATCGACGATGGCGTAATGGTGGCCGCGCTGCACCAGATCGGCCTTCTCCCATGCCATGTTGTCGCGCAGGTAGTCGAAGCCGAACTCGTTGTTGGTGCCGTAGGTGATGTCGGCGTTGTACTGCTTGCGGCGCTCCGCCGGCTTCTGGTCGGTGATGATGCAGCCGACGTTCATGCCGAGGAAGCGGTAGATACGACCCATCAGCTCGCTCTGGTAGCTTGCCAGGTAGTCGTTGACCGTGACCACGTGCACGCCCTTGCCTTCGAGTGCGTTCAGGTAGCTCGGGAGCGTCGCGACCAGGGTCTTGCCTTCACCGGTCTTCATTTCGGCGATATTGCCCCAGTGCAGGGCCGCGCCACCCATGAGCTGCACATCGAAGTGACGCTGTCCCAGAGTGCGCTTCGACACCTCACGGACGGTGGCGAACGCTTCGGGCATCAACTTGTCAAGGCTCTCACCGTTGTCCAGTCGCTGCTTGAACTTGGCGGTCTGGCCTTTGAGTTCCTCGTCGGACAGAGCGGAAATCTCGTCCTCAAGGGCATTCACGGCCTTGGCCACGTTCTCCAGTTTCTTGAGCTGGTGCCCTTCTCCCATACGGAGGGCTTTGTCAACGATATCTACCACATTCGCTCCCTGTTTAAGCTTTCGTACGTCAACGAGCATAGCCTGATGCCCGACATCAGGCACAAACTCCATCCATGATATGCGAACACTCGGATTTTTGCCGTTCCGACCCGCTGGACACGCCCATCGATACTTGTTTCGTCGTGTGCCGACACGCAAATATGGCCTGCCTGGATATGCCGGGCAGGCCATGTATCACGTGGCGGAACACTTACTTGTTCTTGATGTTCTCCGGGGTGTCGATCTCGAACACGCCGTAGCTCCAACCGTGGCGGTGGTAAACGACGGACGGGCGGCCGGTCTCCTTGTTGACGAACAGGAAGAAGTCGTGACCGATCAGTTCCATCTCGTACAGCGCCTCGTCGATGCTCATCGGCTCGGCGATGTGCAGCTTGCGGCGAATCACGATCGGCGTGTCACCGACCTGGACCTCCACCGACTCGCCCGGACCGAGGTCGGAGGCGACGGCGGCTTCGGGGCTGTTGTTCGGCTCTTCCGGCTCCGGCTCCTCTTCCGGTTCCGGCGGAGCGACCGCTCCCAGATCGACGGGCGTCGGGTTGATGTACCCGCGGCGGTGATCCTTGCGGCGGTCACGGGTGCGGCGCAGGCGCAGCGTCAGCTTGTCGAGCGCCATGTCCAGAGCACTGAACTCATCGGTGCTGGAAGCCTCGGCGCGCACCACGGTGCTGCCTGCGATCACGGTGATCTCCACACGCTTCGCGGTGTCGGCCTGACGCGGATTCCCCTCATGCGTCAGCACGATCTGAGCTCGTTGCGCATCCGGCGCGATAGCGGTCACACGATTCATCTTGCTTTCGACGACATCACGGAACTTCTGCTTGACTTGCGTATGACGTCCGGTAACGACGATTTCCATGTGGACCTCCCTATACTCAAGCGGTGTCACCCGCTATATGTGTGCCGAATGGCGTCATCACCACCCGGGTAAGTTTCATTGTAGCCGAACAGAGGGTAAACGGCGGGGAACTCGCCCAGAGAAATACGTTTCTTTTTTCACAGGTTCCCGTAACGTTGCTGTGCTTATACTGTGCGGCTTACTTTCCTTGAAGGAAACTGTTATACTTTTTGGTCTGGCGACACAGATTGTTGCGCTGCTGGTATTGCTGGCGCTGGGCCGCAGCATCACATCAATGGAGGTCTTGTTCTGGATGGTCGTCATAGAGGTCGTGTGGGCCGTATACTTCGTCGTCACCGAACGCTGGCACGACAAGCTTGCCCGCAAGGCAATGCTGACGGTCTAAGACCATTCGGACAGAATCGAGCATGCAAGCAAGGACAGCGATATAACGGTATGGAATGTTCGGGAGGTGCCTGTGCCAGTCGAGCCACGATTCGATCCTGTGATCCATGAGCCGATGCGGCTGCGGATCTGCGGCATCCTGTCGGCGGCCGACTGTGGGGTGGTCACCACCCGCCGGCGCCACGCGCCACCTCCCGCCAGCGGGAGGATGAGCACGACCCCACCGACAGCAATTCGGCATTCGGCGTTCATCGTCTCGCCCGGTGCGCCGGCCCACCCTGATTCTCCTGCGTAAAATCCCTGGCCTGCCGTATAGTAGCTGATTCGAGACCCCCAGATGGCCGCGGCCGCGTCATTCATTTGGCAAGGCTGAGGAACTTCCGGGCTCCGCAGAGCACGATGGCGGATAACGTCCGCCCAGGGTGACCTGAGAGATAGCGCAGCAGAGAACAGACCGCCCGCGCAAGCGGGTAAGGGTGAAACGGCGGTGTAAGAGACCACCGGTCCGCTGGTAACAGTCGGTCGCATGGCAAGCCTCATCGGGAGCAAGGCCAAGCAGAAGACGGCAAGGGCTGCTCGCCCGTGTCTTCGGGTAGGCCGCTAGAGCCTGGCGGCAACGTCAGGTCGAGATGGATGGCCATCCGCGTGGCGACACGCGACAGAACCCGGGGTATCGGGGGTCTCGCTTTTCTTTACCCCCGAATCCGCATACCTCCCGCCAACACATTCCTCCCACCAATATGAGGGCGCGCGAACGAAACAACGCAATGCCGGCAGCCCCGTTCCCTCCCGCTGGCGGGAGATGGCGCGAAGCGTCGGAGGGTGTTCTCACGCCGGCAATGCGGTAAGACCACCGGATCGACAAACCACCGGGCCGGCAACCCGCCACCCCGCCAAGCCACCGGGGCATCTCCCCCGCTTGCCCCGCGCTGTATCTCATCTAAGAGATAGTTCATTGAGATAGTTCGTTCTAATCAAATAGCTCATGGGCTATGGCACGCAGGGTTTCGGCGTCGTGCCCCTTGCGCCCGCCCGAGGACCAGAACCGGCGCTTGCGCACTTTCGGGTCCATGCCCTGTGTCTTGGCGGCGCTGCGCCGCCCCAACTCCCATGCGGCGTCCTCGAAGACACCGCTCATGCGGGCCTCGTCGCAGACCCGCTCCGCCAGCGGACGGTCGACCCCCTTGCGAGCCAGTTCCATAACCGCACCGCGGTATCCCATCAGACGGCCGACGCAGTAGCGCACGGCGGATTGCGCGTACGACTCATCATCGACCAGACCAACCTCGATCAGCCTGTCGACCACTGCGGCGACCGTCTCATCGTCATACCCTTTGTCGATCAGGCGGTCTCGCAGGGCGCCCGATGGACGATCCGCCGCATCCAGCAGGCGCAATGCGGACTCCCGACACGCATCGACATCGCAGGGATCCTCCGGCTCCCGCCCAGTCCGCGACATGCTCCGCGCGGAGCGCCGAGCCGGGCGGTTCCCACGTGACCATGTTCCGCGTCGCGGGGAGTCGACGCCCGGTTCGACAACCGGCGTCTCACATGTTCCATGAGCGGCGAGGAACGCTTCTGCGCTGATCATGCGGCAGGCGATGCGGCGGCAGCGGGCGCGCCATCCTCCGGCGCCGTTTCAGGGGCATCCCCGTCCGTCGCGGACTCACCGTCGGCCAGCTGATCGGGCACTTCGATGAGGCCGAATTCCGCCTTGACCTTGTTGCCGATCTCCTCGGTGATCTGCGGATTGTCCTTGAGGAACTTGCGCACGTTCTCACGGCCCTGGCCGAGCTGGTCCCCGTCATACGTGAACCATGAGCCGGACTTCTTGACCACGTTGCACTGCAATGCCATGTCCAGGACGGATCCCTCCTTGGAGATGCCCTCGCCATACAGCACATCGAACTCGGCGGACTTGAACGGCGGAGCCATCTTGTTCTTGACGACCTTGACCTTGGTGCGGTTGCCCACGGCCTCCTCGCCGTTCTTGATGGTCTGAATGCGGCGGATATCCAGACGCACCGACGCATAGAATTTCAGCGCCTTGCCACCGGTCGTGGTTTCGGGGTTGCCAAAGAACACGCCGATCTTCTCTCGCAGCTGGTTGATGAAGATGGCCGTGGTGCCGGCCTGTGCCAGAGCGCCGGTCATCTTCCTGAGCGCCTGGCTCATCAGACGGGCCTGCAGACCGACATGGCTGTCACCCATATCGCCTTCGATCTCCGCCTTGGGAACCAGGGCCGCGACCGAATCGATGACGATGACGTCAAGGGCACCCGACCGGATGAGCATGTCCGCGATCTCCAGCGCCTGCTCGCCGTTGTCCGGCTGCGAGACGATCAGGGAATCGGTGTCGACACCCAGATGCCGGGCATAGACCGGATCCAGCGCGTGCTCGGCATCGATGAATGCCGCCACCCCGCCGTTCTTCTGTGCGTTGGCGACCACATGTAGCGCCAGCGTCGTCTTGCCGGACGATTCAGGGCCATAGATCTCGACGATGCGCCCCTTCGGCAGACCGCCGATACCCAGGGCCAGATCCAACGCCAGCGATCCGGTGGGAATCACCTCGACGTTCTGCTCGGGCTTGTCGCCCAAGCGCATCGCGGATCCCTTGCCGAAGCTTTTCTCCACTTGCTCCAGAGCGGAGTCCAAAGCCGCCTTGCGTCGGGGATCGATGCCGTCCCCCACCGGCCCATTGCTTGCGGCCTCACGAACAGAGGCCTTCGATGCGGCCTTGCCCGCCCCACCCTTCGAGGTCGTACGCTGTGCCATGTCAATCTCCTTACGTTGTCATCCATATGCGCCATATGCCACATGCATCAACCGTACGGAACATACGAACCCCGGCGCAAACGAATCCGGCCAATGTGGTCGAAGGCTCCCCGGCATCCATCGATCCGCACCGACTCCCCCTTACTGTCGCAAGGAATTCGTCGGCGTGTCGAACCGTGCGGCGCACTACGTCATATCATCGTGCACTGTGGATAACTATACCCCAATAGGCGAACACCTGTTCGATATCACACGTTCCGCGTGTCTCGTCAGTGGACCGGCATCGGAGGCGCGTTGTGATCGGAGCCCCAACGCTGGGGATCGGGAACGTCCATATGGTCGCACAGCACGTTCCATACCACGCGCGGCTGCTCCCCCGCAGACAGCGCCTGCGCCGCGGTAAGTCCCGCGAGCGCGTCAAGATGCTGATCCTGGACCAGGCTCCGGCCATACCCATGACCGAACACCTCATCCACCAGTTCCCAGAATTCCCGTTCTCGCATGTCTCCCAGTCTAACCCGGCCCCGCCGCCGCGAATGCCGGCATACCAATCGACGCCACACCCCCGAACACGACGAAACCGCCCGCCGGGCCTCAAGCCCATGCGGACGGTTCCTCTCATGCACACGATACGACGATATGCATATGCACGCGGCATCCGGCGCCGCAAATCGCTATTCGCCGATCGAATCCAGATAATCGGCGACGAGCCGCAGCATCTGCGCGGTGCTTACACCCAGTGATCCCGCGATGGAGCTCAGCAGTTCGGAGCTTGCCTCCTTCTGCCCGCGCTCCACCTCGGACAGATAGCCCAGCGACACGCCGGCCTTCTCACTCACTTCACGCAACGTCTTGTTGTCGCGGGTGCGAAGATCGCGCAGCACATGGCCGATGGCCTCGCGCAGCGACACATCCTTTCCCTCGGGCAACGCCTCGACGCCACGCGAGACCGCGCGCTGACGCGGTTCGAAGGAATCCTCCTCCATACGCATACGATTCAGTTCCGCCTGCCGTTCATCCTTGGCCTTCTTCGCCGCACGCGCCCGCAGCACCTGCTGCTGGGCGAACAACACGGCACGCCGCTGCGCCGGTGTGAGATCACGCATCCTGGCCGTACCCGGCTGCACCTGCTTGACGGGGATGCCAGCCGTTTCCATCCGCTCGCCCGTTCGGGTCATCGTTTCCATGAGACCCTCCTTTCATATCGTCCAAGTGCTTCCACTGTGTTCAACACCGCCGGCGGCGGTTTATTCCTGCATATCTCCTGTGAAATGGCTCACGATTTGCACAAGGCTGAATACGGCACCGCGACGGACCTCCTCGCGCCCACCCGTCAGATGAAGCTCGTGGGCGGTCACGGACGGCACGCCGTCAGGGCTTATGGCGGCTGGAATCCGCACTCCCACATACACCAGTCCCGCGGGCTTGTCTCCATCCGGTCCGGGCCCCGCCACGCCGGTGGTCGACAATCCGATGACACGGTCAGCGTATTCGGGCTGCCCGTACAGCCCGGCGACCGACGCCGCCATCTGTCGGGCCACTTCGGGATGCACGGCCCCTTCGCGTTCCAACAAACCGCGGTCGACCCCCAGAATCGACGCCTTGGCACGAATGTCGTAGGTGACCGCCGACCCGAGAAACACGCGGGATGCGCCCGGCACGCGCACGAACGCATCGGCCAGCAGCCCGCCGGTCAACGACTCCGCCGCAACTATCTTCACGTCATGCGCCTCGCAAAACCGCAGAATCCGCGCGGCCATGTCGTCGCAACGGCACGAATCGGCATCATTCATCGCAATCCCCCTCCATCAAACGCCATCAAACAAAAACGCCGCCGTGCGCAGGCACGACGGCGTCCACTCGCTCAGTCCTTGCGGCTCCCGAACGTGTTGATCAGATATATCGCCCCCGAATACAGGCACAGCATCAGCGCGATGTATATCAGGGCGTACGTCAGCGTGTAATATCCCGTCATCCACACCGGCGCGGTCTGGGCCGGATTGAACACCCACACGGGCAGCAGCAGCATCGACAGGCCGATGCACTGGAACAGCGTCTTGAGCTTGCCCGGCCAGGCGGCGGCGATCACCTTGCCGCCCTTGTCGATGACGAAGAAGCGCATGACGGTGATGCCCACCTCACGCAGCAGAAACAGCGCGACGATGATCCAGCCGAGCCAGACGGGACCGAGCTCGCCGAACACCGCGGCCACGATCAGAGTGGCGCAGGTGAGCAGCTTGTCGGCTATGGGATCCATCAGCTTGCCGAGTTCGGTGACCTGGTTGTACTTGCGGGCCATCCACCCGTCCACCTTGTCGGTGGACGCGGCGACGATGAACAGCACGGCCGCGGCCCATCGCATGGGGATGTTGTTCTCTCCCCACGAGCCTGCGGCGATGTACAGGCCGAGGAATATCACGACCAGCACGATGCGCGAATACGTGACGAGGTTCGGCGGTGCGTTCCAGCCGTCCAGCAGCGACTTCTTGGCGGTCGCCGAGCGTTCCGTTGTATCGTTTTGCATATCGTTTTCCATAGTGTTCACGATACCCCCACACTCCTACCTTGGATGAATATGCGGTTCGAGTTCTCTGGGAATCCCGTCAGATATGGCTGCATCATGGCCGGGTCAGGCCTGCCGGTCAGGCCGACTTGGCACCCACTACGCCAATTCGCCCTGCTGCGCGGCCGCGGCGGGCGCAGAGGCCTGCATCGCATCGGTCTCGCCACGAATGAACGCGAGCACCGCAGGCAGATCCTGGGGCTGGACGAGCACCTGACGGGCCTTCGAGCCTTCGGACGGGCCGACAACGCCACGCGACTCCAGCAAATCCATGAGTCGGCCGGCCTTGGCGAAGCCGACGCGCAGCTTGCGCTGCAGCATCGATGTGGAACCGAACTGCGTGGTGACCACCAGCTCGGCCGCCTGCAGCAACACGTCCATATCGTCGCCGATGTCCTCATCCGGCTCGACGGCCTTCTTCTCGGCCTCCTGCGCCATCTGCTCGATGTCCTCGCGGTAGTGCGGCTTGCGCTGTGTGCGCACGAACTCGACGGCCTTGCGGATCTCGGACTCGTTCACCCACGATCCCTGCACGCGGATGGGTTTCATCGAGCCCATAGGCAGGAACAGGGCGTCGCCCTGGCCGATCAGCGTCTCGGCGCCCACCGAATCGAGGATGACTCGCGAATCGGTGGCGGAGGATGTGGCGAATGCCAGTCGGGACGGGATGTTCGCCTTGATCAGGCCGGTGACCACGTCGACCGACGGGCGCTGCGTGGCGAGCACCAGGTGCACGCCCGCGGCACGCGCCAGCTGTGTGATGCGCTGGATCGAGCTTTCGACGTCGTTCTTGGCGACCATCATCAGGTCGGCCATCTCGTCTACGACGACGAGCAGGTACGGGTACGGGGCGACCTTGCGGTTCGAACCGGCTGGCGCATGCACCTTGCCCGCGCGCACGGCTTCGTTGAAGTCCTTGACGTGGCGGAATCCGAAGAACTGCAGGTCGTCGTAGCGCGCGTCCATCTCCTTGACCACCCATTCGAGCGCCTGTGCGGCCTTCTTCGGATCGGTGATGATCGGTGTGAGCAGGTGCGGGATGCCCGCATACGCGCTCAACTCCACGCGCTTGGGATCGACCATGATCAGGCGCACCTGCTCGGGCGTGGAACGCATGATGATCGACATGAGCATCGAATTGATGAAGCTCGACTTTCCGGAGCCGGTGGCGCCCGCCACCAGCAGGTGCGGCATCTTGGTCAGGTCGGCGGTGACGAAATGGCCCTCCACGTCCTTGCCGACGCCGGCGAGCATGGGGTTCGGGTCGTTCATCGCCTTGTCGGAGCGCAGCACGTCGCCGAGGTGGACGATCTCGCGGTCATCGTTCGGGATTTCGATGCCGATCGCCGATTTTCCGGGGATCGGCGAGAGGATGCGCACATCGGAGCTGGCCACCGCGTAGGCGATGTTGCGCTGCAGGTTCGTGACCTTCTCGACCTTGACGCCCGCGCCGAGCTCGACCTCGTACTGGGTGACGGACGGGCCGCGCAGGAAGCCGACGACTTTCGCGTCGACGTTGAACTGCTGGAACGTGGAGGTCAGCGCGCGGATCACGCGGTCATTGGCCGGCGTGCGCACGGCATGAGGCTGGCCGTGCGACAGCATGTTCAGGTCGGGCAGTTGGTACGGGGCGTCCGGCGCCGCAAGCGCAGGGTCGTCCACATTGGGATTCATGTTCTCGCCCGCACCGGCCGATGCGCCCGAGGAGGCATCCGGGGACATGGGGGGAATCGCACCGGCAGCGCCCGCGGCGGGCATCGCCGCCCACGGATCGGACGTACCGGCAACCGTCGATGAGACCAACCTCGCACTCCCGGCCGCCCCGGCTCCCCCGTCGGGATCCGTCGCATACGCCGGTACGCCTGAGGTACCGGAAGATGCGGCACCGGGGTGTGCGGCGGCCATGCCGGATGTCATCGTCGCGACGGCATCGGCGGCGTGGGCCGCCGCCACGCCCCCGGACATGGCGCCGGCAGCTGCTCCGGCCATCGCGCCCATGGTGGAGGACACCGTGCGGGGCATGACATTGCCGCGTGCGTCCAGTGATGTCTCGGCGGCCTGCCCATGCCGACTCGCCGCGTGGGAGAACGGGTCATCCCCCGCATACCGGTCAAGTGACGCGTCATCCGTCTTCTCCGCGGACTTGCGCCGGAACAGACGGGAGAACCATCCGCCCTTCGCGTCCCCGGAGTCCGACTCAGTTTCGTCCGTACCGTCATGGGCGGGGACGCCCTCGGCGAACGCCAGGGTCTCATCGCCGTCACCCACACGCACCTCGTTGGGGAACTGATCCTGTTGCGCGGCCGAATCCGGCTCCTGCCGAGGATGCAGGGAACGCTGCGAGATCATGGCAGCGATGGTGCGGACGCGATCCGGCACCTGAGTGACATGGGTGCGGGTGATCATCAGCAGCGAGAACAAGCCGACCACCACGAAGACGATAACGGCGAACACCTTCGACAATCCCCATGCCAAAGGCGAGCCCAGCACGAAACCAAGCAGTCCGCCGGCCCTTTGCAGCAGGCCGATGTCGAACGAACGCGCGTCGGCGGCCACGACCACGTCGATGATCGAGCAGACGGACCACAACAGTATCGCCCAGCCGCTCACCACGCGGGGGTTGTCGGAATTCTTGCCGCTGTTGCGCATCAGACGGATGGCCACGATCACCAGCAGCACCGGCAACACGACGCTCATCACGCCCAGCACGCCGGCCGAGAACGCATGCAGCACCCGGCCGATGATCCCGTTCACGCGGAACCATTCGGAAGCGCAGAAGAATACGGCGAGCACGATCAGCAGGAAGCACAGGCCATCCCGGCGATACACAGGGTCGAATTCACCCACTCCGGCAACCGACCGAACCAGTGAGCCGAAGCCGCGCGGAACCGCGAGAATGATCCGCTTCCACAGCGGCTCCTCGACCGGGGTGCGGGCATCGTCCCCCATGCCGCCACGCCCGCCGGAAGCTCTCTTCCCGGTCTCGCCGCCGCGCGACGAAGCACGCTGCGTGCGGGTGCCACGCGGCGAGTCTTTGGAAGGACCATTGCCTGATGAGGATGTTGTTTGTGCCATAGCGTCTTCAGATTCTACCCATCACCCGTTATTTCCCGATCAATTCGCGTCAAAACCCGCGCGAGGGGCATCGGCGCATGTACCATCTAACTATGACTCCAGCAGAACGTGCGAGCGCAGTCGCATTTGCACTCAAAAACTGCGCATTGGAAGCGATGACGCCGGGCGATGCGACGATGCGCGCCGCGGCGGGATACGAGCGGGGCGACAACGACGTATCCGCTCTGATCGACACCGCGGACCGGGAGACCTCCGGGATCGTCAGCGGCAGGCTCGCCGACGGGAGCCTTGACGATCATGCCACCGACCACGCCAGCAGCGTGTTCGCCCGAACGGTGCTGTTGGCTGAACGCCGTTGGAATCCGAGCGGCGACCTTGCCGAGCTCATCGCCATCCACCGGGGACTGTTCGACGGCGTGTTCTCCGACGCCGGACAGCTGCGCACCTCGAACGTCACCCGCGAGGTCACCGACAAGCGGCATCAGGCCAAGAACCCCGAGGCGTTCTTTCCCGCGCAATTGATCGAGACCGGCGCCTTGAACATCTCGACCGAGCTTGCCGACAAGCGCAACCTGGACAACCTCGACCGGGGCGTGTTCGTCCGGGAGCTCGCCCACGTCTACGACGAACTGGGCTACCTGCACCCGTTCAAGGGAGGCAACGCCATGACGCTTCGCATCTTCGCGTCCCGTCTCGCGCATGACGCCGGGTGGGATCTCGACTGGGGAGGCGTGACGCGCGAGTCATACAAGCAGGCGAAACACGCCGCATATCGAGGTGACATCAACGCCTTCAGCCAGATGTTCGCCGACATCGTGCGCCCCGCGAACCCCACGCGGGTCTTCCTGATCGCCGGCTGGGAGCAGGGGCCCGCCCACTGACCGAAGCCGCGGCGACTCTGTTGCCGGTCACCACGGGGTACCGGTCACCACGGGCCGCTCTGCCATTACTGCAGGTCGCCCAGATGATGTTGCGTATACTCGTCCGCCTGCGCATCGATCGGGTCGTAATCGCCCGCGTCGGCATGGTCGATAACGGCCATCGCGTTATCCACCAGTCGCGGATTGAGCGCATGGAGCCAATGGATGCGCGGGTCACGCCCGAACCATCCCATCTGCTTGCGGGCGAGCCGTTTGGTCTTCTGCGCGATGTCTCGGAATGTGTCATCCAGATCGCACAGCCCGTCCAGGTAATCGATGACCTGCTGATAGCCCAGCGCCCGCCCGGCGGTCGCTCCCAGATGGGGGCGGATCCGCTCCACCTCTTCGAGGAAACCACCCTCCAGCATCTGCTTGGTGCGGATGTCGATGCGCTGGTCCAGCTCCTCGCGGGGCAGGTCCAGACCGATCTGCACTGAGGCGATGACGTACCGGTAGCGGGGCAGGCTGGCGGAATACGGACGCCCGGTCACTTCGATGACCTCCAACGCGCGGATGGTACGACGCGGGTTGTGGGGGTCCATGCGCGACGCGGCCCGAGGGTCCTTCGCCCGCAACTCGTCGAACAGCGCTCCGGCCCCCTCGCTGCGCTCACGTTCCTCCAGTCGCCTGCGCACATCAGGATCGGTGCCGGGGAACGAGATGTCGTCGATGGCGGCCCGCGCATACAGGCCGGACCCGCCGACGAGAATGGGGCGGATTCCGCGTGATTGCAGGTCATGGATGGTGGCTCGCGCTACCTGCTGGAATCTGGCGACCGACATGGCCTCGTCCGGATCGATGATGTCGAGCAGATGATGCGGAACCGCCGCCTGCTCGTCCGCGGTCGGTTTGGCCGTGCCGATGTCCATGCCGCGGTACATCTGGTAGGCGTCCGCGTTCACTATCTCGGCCCGCTCCCCCCGTTCCGCCAGCGCCCGGGCGACGGCGATGCCGAGGCCGGTCTTGCCGGACGCGGTCGGCCCGACGATGCTGACGACCCTCGGCATCGCCACGGACGGGTTTGCTGACCGACCTTCGGAGCCTGACGAGGCCGGGCCGGTCACGTTCGACGCCATGTCATTATTCGTCAATTTATCGGTCATGGTCACATCGTTCATGGTCTCGTTCATGGTCTCACTCATGATGTCGTCTCGCTTATATCGCGGTGTCTGTCCCGTTCACCGGCGGACCGCATACGTCTGGCCGGCGTTGACATCCGGGTCGGCGATGAGGTTGTGGCGACCGGCATGGGTGACGGTCGCGGTCACGAAATCACCGATCTGCGGCATCGGCTCGCCGTCCGGCACGCCGATATGCACCAGCACGCCGGTCCGTTCACGACCGGTGACGCGATGTGTCGCGGAATCCTTCTTGCCTTGGGCCCCGGTAATCATCACTTCGACGTCACGGCCCTCGAACTTGGCGAGCTCCTCTTCCGTGATCTGCTCCTGAAGCTTCACCAGCCGGTCGAACCGTTCCTGCACGACCTCATGCGGGACCTGCTCCATTTCGGCCGCGGGGGTTCCGGGACGCGGCGAGTATTCGAATGTGAACGCCGACTGGAACCTCGCCTGACGCACCACATCCATCGTCGCCTCGAAATCCTCGTCCGTCTCGCCAGGGAATCCGACGATGATATCGGTGCTGATCTGCGCGTCCGGCATCGCCTCGCGCACCTTGCGCAGGATATCCAGGAACTTGGCGGAACGGTAGGAGCGACGCATCGCACGCAGGATCTTGTCGGAGCCCGACTGCAACGGCATGTGCAGCTGGTGCATGACGTTCGGCGTCTCGGCCATCGCCGCGATCACGTCGTCGGTGAACGCCGCCGGATGAGGCGACGTGAAACGCACACGCTCCAATCCCTCGATGTCTCCGCAGGCCCGCAGCAGCTTGGAGAACGCATACCGGTCGCCGACGCCGTAACCGAACGAGTTGACGTTCTGGCCGAGCAGCGTGACCTCCTTGGCGCCTTCATCCACGCATCGGCGAATCTCCGCGAGGATGTCGCCGGGACGGCGGTCATGCTCCTTGCCACGCGTGGTGGGCACGATGCAGAACGTGCACGTGTTGTTGCAGCCGATCGAGATGGATACCCAGCTCGACACCTTCGAAGCACGGGCGACCGGCAGCTGACTGGGGAAATAGTCCAGCTTGTCGGCCACTTCGACCTGGCAGGTCCCCGCCATGCGGGCCTGATCCAGCAGGCGCGGCAGCGAGCCGATGTTCTTCGTGCCGAACACCGCATCCACCCACGGCGCCTTCTGTGCGATCCTCTTGCGGTCAAGCTGGGCCATGCATCCGCCGATCGCGATCTGCATGTTCGGATGCGTGCGCTTGAGGTCCACCCACAGGCCGATGGTGCCGTACATGCGTTCCGCGGCGTTCTCCCGCACCGCGCACGTGTTCATGACGATCAGGTCGACGTCCTTGTCCGCCGCCTGTTCCTCGGTCGCCGGCATGTATCCGTCATCTTCGAGCACACCGGCGATTCGCTCGGAATCATGCACGTTCATCTGGCATCCCAGCGTGTGCACGTAAAATACGCCCTTGCCGCGCCCCGTTGTGGCGCCAAGGGTCGGGTCCGTCAATGTGGAGGTGCGCTCCGACTCGGTCATCATGTCTTCATTCATAGTCAACCATCGTAACGATTGCCCAAGCCAGCACCAGCGTGCTGCGATTTTTCAGTTCCTCCGCAAGAGTTCGGCTATGATGGTGAACCGTGATACTTGACCGACAAAGCCGCATCAACACGAATGACCTGAAAACCCGACTCGATGCCGTGGGCATGGACCGGGGGTCTTTTTCACCGGAAGAACTCACCGAATTCGTGAATCTCATGCAAGTCTACGAAGGCGCGATGTATGAGATAAGCACCAAACTGGAGATCCTTGATTCGGAGTTCCAGGTGCGGTTCTCGCATGATCCCATCCATCACATGGAACGCCGTCTCAAGTCGGTGAACTCGATCCTCGGCAAGCTCAAGCGCAAGACGCTGCCGGTGACCGTGTCGTCGATCAAGGACAACCTGTTCGATGTGGCAGGCATCCGCGTGATCTGCAACTACCGCGACGACGTGTACTCCGTGTCGAACTATCTGTCGGCGCAGAACGACATCTCCGTGCTGCGGGTCAAGGACTACATCAAGAACCCCAAACAGAACGGCTATCGGTCGCTGCACGTCATCTATGCGGTGCCCGTGTTCCTCTCATCCGGCGCCCACTACACCCCGGTGGAGGTCCAGTTCCGCACCATCGCGATGGATTACTGGGCGAGTCTGGAGCACGCCCTGCGCTACAAGACCGATCTGCCGGACGCAAAGCTCGCCGAGCACTCGCAGACGCTGCTTGATTGCGCGCGGAGCCTGCAGAACATCGAGACCCAGATGCAGAACATCCACCGCGACATCAACGGCGCGCCGCAGGTCGAGGAGACACCGAAAGCCGACTAAGCCGGTCGAATCGGCCCCCGTCATGCATCCTCCGCCCTCGCTGACGGGAACGGATCCGTCTGACGGCCGATCAGCGGGATTCTGTCTTTCTTGTTTTCCGGTCGCATTCCCCGATCGCGTTCACTGATCCCGTTTTCCGGTCTTGTTCACCGCCAATCGTCTGCGGCCGACACCGGGCATCTGCGCGAGCACGATACCCGCGAAGATCAGCGCACAGCCGAGGTATCCGCGTACCGTCATCGTCTCGCCCAACAGCAATGCGCCGCCGATGACCGAGAACACCGATTCCAGCGACATGATGAGCGATGCGCGGGTCGGCGGCACCCACTGTTGGCCTACAGCCTGCAACGTGTAGGCGACGCCGACTGACCCGATTCCCGCATACAGCACGGTGATCCACGCCTGCCCTGCCCCGTTCCAGTCCATGGAGCCTTCGATCAGCGTGCCGGCCCAGCTGAGTGCCGCGGTCGTCACGAATTGGATGAATGACAGTGTCAGCGCGTCGACGCACGCTCCCAGCGTATCGATCGACAGGATATGAGCGGCGAACAGGACCGCGGTGAACAGCAGCAGGCAGTCGGCCAGCGTCAGGGAACCGAAGCCGTCCGTGATGCACAGCAGGTAGAATCCGGCCACGGCCACGCCCACCGCCATCCAAGTCATCATGCGCACTGCGCGGCGAAGGACGAGATACGCCAGCAACGGCACCATGACGATGTAGAGCGCGGTGATGAATCCGGCGCGGCCGGCCGAACGGCCGAACATGATGCCGTACTGCTGCAGCGTGCTCGCCGCGAACAGGAACACACCGCATATCATTCCAACGATGAGCGGGTTCGACAGTGCGCTGCCGGCGATCATGTCATGTTCGTCATCGCCGGCCTCACGGTTCCCCGCGCCAACCGTCTTCCCCGATTCCCGGCATCGTCGCAAACGCTTCCACAGCAGCAACGGGATCAGCGAGATCGCCCCCAAGGTGAACCGCGTGGCGTTGAAGAACAACGGCGACATCGATGCCATGCCCTGCACCTGGGAGACGAACGCGAATCCCCAAATCAGCGCGGTCAATACAAGACATGCCATACCGGCCATTTCCTGCTGCTTCATGAGCATTCACGCTAGCGTATCGCCGTGACCGGTCCCGAACGATGATGGAGTGGTCTCGCTGATTCGCGCGATGGGCATCTGAACGATGATGGCCCATCCCGCGGCTGCGGGATGGGCCATCGCATCTGCCGTCGTGACAATATCCGTATTGGCGGAATCGGCTATGACGGTACCGTTCCAGTGATATCAGTCTCGGCTGCCGAACAGTTGAAGGATGTACAGGAACATGTTCACGAAGTCGAGATACAGGTTCAGCGCGCAGATGATGGAGATCTTCTTGATCATCTCCGGCCCCTGGGCCTCATAGGCGCTGAACAGCGCACGGGTCTGCTGAGCGTCGTACAGGGTCATGCCGGCGAACAGTATCAGGCCGAAGGCGCAGATGATACGCATCCCGGTCGTGCTGCCCGGAACGAACATGAGCACGATCTGGGAGATGATCAGCACCACCAGGCCCACCATGAGGATGGGGCCGGCCTTGAGCATGTCGAATTTCGTGGTCAACGAGAACATGGTGAGCACGAAGAAGAACGCCGCGCACAGGACCAGGGCCACGCCGATGTCGGAGATGCTGTACACCAGGAAGATGGAGCTGAGAGTGAATCCCATCAGCGCCGCGTACACGTAGAACATGACACGGGCGGTCGATGCCTTGATCTTCATGATGCGGGCGCCCAGCGCCACGGCCAGCACAACCTGTACGATCGCGAATCCGAAGAAGCCGATCAGGCCGGTTGACTCGATGAAGGAGACGTATGCGCCGGTCATCTGCGCGACGACCGCGACGACGGCCGTGATGATAAGGCCGAGCGTCATCTCGCCGTATGCCCTGGTGACGGATGCCCGTTGGGCCGCCTGCACCTGCTCACGGCTGTAGATGGTCTGGGCGTTGATCGCCGCAGTGCCGTTGGGCGCGTATGAATACTGTGATTGTCCGTATTGCTGCTGCCCATATGCGGGCTGCTGCTGATTGCCGCCGTAATAGGGATCGCCGTTGCCTGGCTGCTGTCCAAATGTCATGCTGGCTCCTTTGTTTGCGTACGCTTCATCGTAACGGAGAAGGCTGAACAAATCATTAATGTTCAGCCTTGAGCATCACACCAGCAACGCCTGCCTATTCGTCTATTTCAGGTCGAACGTGTGCACGACCTTCCGGGAGTCATCGATGGAGAACAGGTCGGTCACGTCGACGGTGATGGTCGACTCGTCCTTCAACACGTATCCCAGGGTCACCTTTCCTGTCGCTCCGGGCTGGATCTCCGCCGTATATGAATTCATGTCATATCCGGTCGGCTGGTCAAGATAGACGGCGGTGTCCAGGGCCTGTCCGTTCTGGAACACCTGGGGATGCGCCAGCGCGGCGAAGGAGTTGTTCTTGCCTGAATTGTTCTTCCATTCGTACGTGACCATCACCGTAGGCTTGTCTTCATAGTCGTTGCCCGATTTCGCCGCGGAGACGATCGTGACATGGAGGTTCTTGAGATCACCCTCCTGGTCCTGCTCCCCCGATGCCTTGGTCGTATCGGTGGAGTCATTGTTCGTCGGATCGTTGTTCGCGGAACCGTCGTTGGAGGAATCGTCGCCGCTCTTTTTCGCGTCGGACGACTTGCTCTGTGACGTGCCGGAACCGTTAATGGCCTCATCAATGGCCTTGCTGGCTGCGGACTGCATGGCCAGAGTGATGACGATGGCGAGCACCGACAGCACCGCCGCGACGATGGAAAGTATCTTGCCCGCCTTCTTGCCGCGGAACGTCCCCACCATGGCGATGATCGCCAGCACCACGCCGATGGCGCCTAGGATGGCCGCTATATTGTTCACGATCGGGATAAAGCTGAGGACCAGCCCCAAAGCGCCAAAGACGACGCCTACGATACCGCAGATCGTGGTTCCTTTGGGGGTACCCTGTGCGGACGTCTCCCCCTTGATACCGTGCGACATAGCATTCTCCTTCTTGATCTCGGTGAGTTATGCACCATCCACGCTATCGGAGTTCGCACGTTTGCATCAGTGGACGAACGTTCATTTCCGATTGCCCTTTCGGGCAGATAAGAATGAACCCGCGTTCGATGGCGCGGAAAGACCTGACCCCGTAGAGTGGATGCCATGAATGATTTCTCGCCCCACCCCCGCGCGGGAGGATCGCTCCCGGCGACGACGTCCGACGAGGACACCGTCGCCGTGCGCACGCGCGTATGGTGCACCGCAGTGATGATCACCGTTTCCGCGTTCATGTGCCTGGTGCAGACTTCATTCGCAGCCACCCGGTACATCAATAATCCGGTCAACGCCATGTACGTCTGGTTCATCGCGAGTTCTCTACTGGCCTTCGCGTTCCCGTTCCTGCTGCTTGCACGCGACAAGCACCCGGAACCGGTGTTCTGGATCTGCTGCGCCGTCATATTGATCTTTCCCTATGATCCGATGCTGATGCTGATGGCGCTCACATCGCTGATCGCAAGACGCCGCGGCAGGCAGCGCATCATCCGCGCCATCGTCGCGGCGACGCTGGTCGGGGTCTGGGGGCAGATGCGCGACACGTTGCGCCCGTTCAACTCCTCGATGTGGCAATCGGCCATCTTCATCAAGCCGGATTCGGATGTCGCCTCGGGCCATGCCGCGATGCTTGAGGGGAGGCCGACCATCATAGCCACAGCCGTTGTGGTGGAGCTGATAGCCGTCCTCATCGCCATTCTGGCGGGACTGTATATCCGGTCACGAGTGCAATTGGACGAGGCCGCTACCAAGACCCAGGCCATCAGCGATTATGCGGTGAGCCTGCATCGCAATCTCACCGATCAGCAGCTGGCCGACGCCATCGCAGCCGAAGCCCACGACACGCTCGCTCATTCCTTGTCCCTCATCGCCTTGAACGCCAGTGCCCTGCAGGGCGAGGCACGGGCGTTCATCCAGCTTGCCGATGCGACGAACCCACATGAGACGGGGCAGATGCTGACCCCCGAATTGCGGAATCAGGCTTCGCTTATCGAGGAGAAATCCGAGGAGATTCGACGGCAATCCGCAGGAGCCTTGGATGAGGCGCATTCCATCATCGGCATGCTCCGTCACCCCCAACAGGCACGTCAGCAGCTCGCTCCCGCCCCGCAAACGTCAATGACACGCCCGTCATTGGACGCCCTGATCAACGATGCGCGCTCCGCCGGCATGCGCATCAACACCTGGATAGACATCCAGCAGCTCTCCGACCTCGATGAGGGCACAGGGAAAATCGCATACCGAGCCATCCAAGAGGGGCTGACCAATGCCCGCAGACACGCCGAGGGTGAGCCGGTGTCTGTGGAAGTCACGATGAACCCCGACAACGGCATCCATATCCACATCAGCAATCCCATGAAGCGCGGTCTCTCCGCCCCGAACGAGCGCGAGATCCCATCCGCAACGGACGGCAACGGACTTGCCGGCCTGACGGCACGGGTGCAGACGGCCGGCGGGACATGCCGATACGGGCACGACGACCACCATGTCTTCCATCTCGACGTGGCAATGCCGTGGATCGCCTGTCAAGCCGATAGAATGAAGCCGTGAACGATTCCGAGCAGCACGTCATCACCGTGAGCGTCATAGACGACGATCCGCTGGTGTGCCAGGCGATGAGTATGATTCTCCGCGATTACTCGCAGGGGCGTGTCTCTGTCGTCTCCACATCAACCGACGGAGCCACCGCCGTGCGAAACGCCGACAGCGAACACCCGGACGTCGTTCTCATGGATGTGGCGATGCCCGGCATCGACGGCATCGAGACCACCCGTCGTCTTCGCGCGCTTCGCAATCCTCCTCACGTGCTGATCCTCACATCCTTGAACCCGTCCAACACGGTAGAACGCTCCGTGGAGGCCGGCGCCGAGGGATTCGTATCCAAGACCGACGCGCCGGAGGACATCATCCGCCGCATAGTCGGCATATGCGAGGGGACCCCGCAGTTCAATCCGGCCAGCCAGAGACAGCTCATCAATGATCTGAGCATGCAGCGGCCCCAGTCCAGGCGTGACGAGGCTCGGGCCCTGCTGGACACGCTGCCCTCCCGGGAGCGCGAAGCCGTGCTGCTCGCCGCCGAAGGCTGCACCAACGCCGAGATCGCAGGACGCATGTTCATATCGGAACGCACCGCGAAAGCGCATCTCTCCAGTGCCGCGGACAAACTCGACATGGGGCGCGTGCAGATGGCACGGCTTGTCGAACGAGCGGACCTGTAACGGCGCCGTCACGCAAGTCGCCGCCAGCGCATCCATACCGACCCGCTGGTACGCTGATGCTCAGCAGCTACCGATGAGGGGGCGTCATGGCAATCAACGCGACGGAAAAACCACTGGGCAAGGTGTTCACTCCGGACTATCAGTTGTCCATCCCATCCTTCCAGCGCGCCTATATCTGGAAACCGGAGAACATCCTGCAGCTCATCAGCGACCTTGAGGAGGCATGCAAATCACCGGAAACGCCGTATTTCCTCGGTTCTCTGATTCTCGTGCGGGAAGGCGACACCAGCTTCTCGGTCATCGACGGCCAGCAGCGTCTGGTCTCGCTGTCAATCATCATCGCCGCGCTGCGCGACCTCGAACATGACGAGGAATGGATGCGTCTGCTGGACGCTCTGATCGTCGAGCCCGGAGACAAGCTGCGCGGCATCACCTCGCAACCCCGGCTGACACTCCGTGAACGCGACGCCGCATTTTTCCGCGAATACGTTCAGGAAGGCAATCTGGAGGCGCTGTTCGACATGAACGATGAGGACTGCTCCTCGAATGCGCAGCGCAACATCATCGCCAACACAAAGCAGGCATACGATGCATTGGCACAGCTTGACGAGGAGGAACGCCACCGGTTCGCATCCTATCTGGTCAATTCGGTGACCTTGGTCATCGTCACCACCGATGACCTTGATGGAGCGCATCGTATTTTCGACGTCATGAACATGCGCGGCCTCCCCCTGACGCCATCGGATGTGTTCAAGGCCCGGGCGATGTCAGGACTGCCCGCCGCCGCGGTGGACGCGTACGCCTCCCGTTGGGATGACATCATGGATCCGCTGGGCGATGACGCCGCCCGCGTGGAGGAGTTCTTCCGGTATCTGCATCTCATCCTCACGCACAAGCCCGCGACGGGCAAACTGATCGAGGACTTCCTTTCCGACGTGCTGAACCAGTATCTCGCCGGTCATTCCATTGAGGCGTTCATCGACGGTGTTCTCGCCCCGTATGCCATGGCGTGGCGCATTCTTGAGCGCCCGTCGGATACCGTGCTGCCGGATGATGTTCGAGGCAGGCTGGAGGCGCTGAACGACTATCGGCATCATGAGTGGAAAGCCGTGGCGATGTGGGCGCTGACGCATTCGTTCAGGAACCTCGGCGACCCCGAGGTCTCGTTCTTCGCCCAACGTGGTTCGCATTCGGCACGGGACGGCGGCAGGACGGCCGACCCGTTGGGGTCGCATGACCGACAGCGCTTGGGCGAGATTCTGTGCGCTTTGGAACAGGTGGCCGGTGTCGATATGCTGAATCGTCGGAGTGCCATTGACCGTCGTGGGCACACCGCAGCTGCGATCCGCGATCTGGATAAGGGATTCCCTGTTCGCTTGGTACGCGGACTGTCCGTCAGCGCCGCCGACCGGGCAGGTGCCCTGATCAGGCTGCACGGCGAGTTGCAGGGAGACCCTGATCTGGTGCGTCTGCTGTTGGTTCGGGCCAACGAGCAGCGTGCCGGGGCTCGCATTCCGCGCCCGCGTGCGCTGGCGGTCGTACCGATCATGCCTCTGGATATCGCGTCGGCGGCGTCGTTCTCTTCCTGGACGGCGGACCTGCATGACTATTGGATGTATCGTCTGGGCAATATGGTGCTGATGCAAGGCAAGGAGGGGCAGATCGACCGGCTCACGGAGTACGGGCGCCGTCGCGACCGCGTGCTGCTGCGTGCCGACTCCTGCCGTTTCCCGCTGACCAAGCAGATTGCCGACTTCAACGAATGCACGCCGGCGATGCTGGAATACCGGCAGAAGGAGACGATTCGCCTGCTTGCCGAATACTGGGACATCCGTTATGACGAGAGCCATGCCGATCTGACGAGCAAACCCCCGGAGCAGCTTTCCGGCGACGCAGGCTCCCGGCAGACGCGCGGTTCACAGCGTGTCACCATCAAGCAGGTCGTCGCCGCCGGTCTGCTGATTCCCGGCGAGACTTTGGTATGGGAGCGACCGCGCAAGGGCGAACGTTGGCTGGTGACCGTGACCCAGGAGGGACGCTTCCGTCTTGAGGACGGCTCGGAATATGCGTCGCCCACGGCCGCGGCACGCGCGGCAGGCGGTCGCAGCGCCGGATTGGATGTGTGGAAGCGTACGTCGAACGGCGAAAAACTCAGCGATATCTGGAAAGCCTACCGTCTGCGCACCCGCTAGACGCCTGGCTGCCAGTCCACGACCACGGCACTTCGACAAGTCCGCCATTCCCATATCCCTCACCCGGCCATGATCCCACATCAGACGACATAAATGGGACTGTGGGCGGATGGAAGATGATGCGTATACCGAAAAAGTCCCATCGCAGTGCATGCGGATGGGACTCTGGCTGGATAAGGGGCGCATAATACAGCGGCAACCAGCGGCAACGGTCCGGCAGTCAGATGTGCCGCTCGGCGGTCACTCCGTGATGCCGTATTCGGAGGCGATGACCCGCCACAGGTCCTCCGCCGCCTTATCGACATCATCATTGACGATGGTGACGTCGAATTCGTTTTCGGCGGAGAGTTCGACATGAGCGGTTTCCAGACGCTTGGCGACTTCCTCGGGAGTTTCGGTGCCGCGTCCCTTGAGCCGGCGAACGAGCTCGTCGAAGCTGGGCGGGGCGATGAACACATAGACGACTTCGAGACCGAGCTCCTTGGCACGCTGCTTGACGCGTCGGGCACCTTGCAGGTCGATCTCAAGAATGGTGGGGACGCCTTCGGCGAGGTGTTCCTGAACGGGCTTGAGGGGCGTGCCGTAGCGGGCCAGGCCGTGGACCGTGGCGGTTTCGAGAAAATCGCCGGCCTCTTCCTTGTCGGTGAACTGCTGGTCGTCGAGGAACCAGTAGTTGACACCATTGACCTCGCCGGGCCGCGGCTTGCGGGTGGTGGCGGACACGGAGACCCAAACGCCGGGATGGTTCTTGCGCAGGATGTTCTCGACGGTTCCCTTGCCCACACCGGCGGGGCCGGTGAGGACGACGAGGCGCTTGCGAGGTGTGCCATCATCGTCGGGAGTGGCCGCTGGCTCGGCCGGGGTCTGCTGCAGTGATGCGGTAATGGTTCCCATACCGTCTTTCTCCTTGTCCTCGCCTTCTTTCATGGCTTCGTAGAGCGCCTGCCGGACGTCGATGGCGATGGCCTCGGTGGCTTGGGCAAGCGCGGAAATATCGGGCCCATGGGCGGCGATGAAACGGGATACGGTCACCAGAACGTTGCCCTTGGTGCCTTTGAAGACGGTTTTGAGGTCCTTGGCCTCGGCGCCCTGCCAGCCGTAGCCCGGGGAAAGGATGGGACCGGTGAATTTCGCCGGGTCGACACCGCTGTCGGCGATCCACTGGCCTATGGTGGCGCCGATGATGAGCCCGACCGAGCCCATACCGTCGATGTCGTCATTGAACTTCTGGGCAGTGCTGGCGATGCCGAACGCCACGGTTTTGCCCTTGAAGTCGCCGCTCTGGCGGATGGCCGTCTGCATGCTGGCGCCTTCCTGATTGGAGGTCAGGGAGGCGATGAAGACGCCGCGACCGTTGTTGAGAGCCTCATTGGTGAGGCCCCGCAGTGAGCGTGCGCCATAGTACGGCAGCAGGGTGATGGCGTCGGCCAGCAGAGGGGCGCCCGGCTTGAAGTATGCGTCCGCGATGGCGGAGATGGTGGTGGACAGGCCTCCATGGAGGCAGTCCACGATGGTGATGATGCCCATTTGACGAGCGGCGTAGAGCACTCGTTCGAGCGCCGCGAATCCCTTGGACCCGTAGCGCTCGAACATGGGCTCCTGGAATTTGACAGCGGCGGCGCGGTCTCGCATGGCCTGAAGCATGCGCATGGAGAACAGCTCCGCGCCTTCCGCGTCGACGTTATACCCCCAGTCAGTGAGGTTTTTCCTGTGCGGGTCGATGCCGACGCACAAGGGGCCGTACTGGGCCATCGAACTGCTGAGGCGCAGTCCGAAATCCGACCGCATGGCCTTGATTTCTTCCTCACTGCTGGCGTGTGTCATGATTGCTCCTGGCCTAACTTATTCCTGGCTCTCCAACTCGAACAGCTGCTTGGCGTGCTCCTGGATGCTCATGATCTGGTAATCGTTGTGCTTGACGGCTTCGATGGCCATCAGCACGGCGGAGAACTCGGTCATGGTGGTGAACTGGGGCAGGTCGGCCGCGATGGCCGCAGCGCGGATGGAATATCCGTCGGAACGCGATCCCCGGGAATTCGGCGTGTTGAGGATCATGTCGATCTTGCCTTCTTCGATGAGCTCGACCACGTTCTTTCCGATGCCACCGACGGCGTGCTCGACCTTGACGGCCGCATCCGGGTCAGAGTCGACGCGGGTGCTGATCTTGTCGACGATCTTCGAGTCGATGCCGTAACGGCGCAGCACGGACGCGGTGCCCTCCGTGGCCCAGATGGAGAATCCGAGCTCGACCAGACGGACGGCCATCAGCGGCAGCTGCCGCTTGTCGGTGTCGTTGACGGAGATGAAGACGTTGCCGCTGGTAGGCAGTCCGCCGTCGTATGCGGCGAGCTGGCTCTTGGCGAAGGCGTGCGGGAAGTCACGGTCGAAGCCCATGACCTCGCCGGTGGAGCGCATCTCGGGTCCGAGCAGGATGTCGACGGTCTTGCCGACGGGCGTGCGGAAGCGCTTGAACGGCAGCACGGACTCCTTGATGGCGACCTGCTGGCCACGGTGGATGTCACCGCCGTCGCCCTTGGGCAGCAGCAGGCCGTTGGCCCGCTGATCGGCGATGGTTTCCCCCGCCATGATGCGGGCGGCCGCCTTGGCCAGGGCCACGCCGGTAGCCTTGGATGCGAACGGCACGGTGCGGGAGGCACGCGGGTTGGCTTCGATGACGTACAGCGTGTTGGCCATGAAGGCGTACTGCACGTTGATCAGGCCCTTGACACCGCAGCCCTTGGAGATGGCGTAGGTGCCTTCGCGAAGGCGACGGATCTGGTCGTCGGACAGCGTGCTCGGCGGCAGCGTGCATGCGGCGTCGCCGGAGTGCACGCCGGCCTCTTCGATGTGCTCCATGATGCCGCCGATGTACAGCTCTTCGCCGTCGAACAGGGCATCCACGTCGATTTCGATGGCGTCCTGCAGGAACTTGTCGATGAGCAGCGGGGAGGGCAGGCGTCCGGACACGACCGTGTCGGCCTTGGCCTCATCGAGCGCACGGTTGACGTACTTGGTCAACTGGGCGTCGTCGTAGACGATTTCCATGCCACGTCCGCCGAGGACGTAACTGGGGCGCACGAGCACCGGATAGCCGATGTTGTGGGCGGCCTCGCGGGCCTCTTCAAGCGACAGCGCGGTGCCGTAGCGCGGCGCGTTCATGTGCTCGCGGCGCAGCACCTCACCGAACAGCTCGCGGTTCTCGGCCAGGTCGATGGACTCCGGGGTGGTGCCCAGGATCGGCACGCCGGCGGCCTTGAGTCGCGCGGCCAGCGACAGCGGCGTCTGGCCGCCGAGCTGGACGATGACGCCCTTGACCGGGCCCATCTTCTTCTCGGCCTCATAGATCTCCAGCACGTCCTCGAAGGTGAGCGGCTCGAAGTACAGCCGGTTCGACATGTCGTAATCGGTGGAGACGGTCTCGGGGTTGCAGTTGACCATGATCGTGTCATAGTCCTTGCCGAGCTCCTGCACCGCGTGCACGCAGGTGTAGTCGAACTCGATGCCCTGACCGATGCGGTTCGGGCCGGAGCCGAGGATGATGACAGCCTCGCGGTCGCGCTTGCGCAGCTCGGTCTCGTCGGCGTAGCAGGAGTAGTAGTACGGCGTGACCGCGTCGAACTCGGCGGCGCAGGTGTCGACGGTCTTGTAGACCGGGCGCAGGCCGTAGGTCCAGCGCAGCTCGCGAATCGTGTTCTCGCCCTCGTCACCGAGGTTACGCAGGTGGGCGATTTGCAGGTCGGACAGGCCGGCGAGCTTCGCCTTCTTCAGCAGCTTGGCGGTGAGTTTCTCGGCGTCGCGCACTTCCATCGCGGTCTGGTTGATGAGGGCCAGCTGCTTGACGAACCACGGGTCGATCTTGGTGGCGTCGAAGATCTGCCGTTCGGTGGCGCCGCCCCACAGAGCGCGCTGAATCTGCAGATAGCGGTGCTCGGTCGGCACGGTGATGGCCTTGAGCAGTTCGGCGACCTCGGCTTCGTCCGGCTTGTCACCATCCCAGCTGAAGCCCATGTGGCGCTTGTCGATGGAGCGCATGGCCTTGCCCAGCGACTCCTGGAAGTTGCCGCCGAGTGCCATGGCCTCGCCGACGGACTTCATCGACGTGGCCAGACGCGGGTCGGCGCCGGGGAACTTCTCGAACGCGAAGCGCGGCACCTTGGTGACCACGTAGTCGATGGTCGGCTCGAAGGAGGCCGGCGTGGACTGGGTGATGTCGTTGCGGATCTCGTCGAGGGTGTAGCCGAGCGCCAGCTTGGTGGCGATCTTGGCGATCGGGAAGCCGGTGGCCTTGGATGCCAGGGCGGAGGAACGGCTCACGCGCGGGTTCATCTCGATGACGATGATGCGGCCGGTGTCGGGGTGCACGGCGAACTGGATGTTGCAGCCGCCCGTGTCGACGCCCACGCCGCGGATGATGGCGATGCCGATGTCACGCAGCTTCTGGTATTCGCGATCGGTCAGGGTGAAGCAGGGGGCCACGGTGATGGAGTCACCGGTGTGCACGCCGACCGGGTCGACGTTCTCGATCGGGCAGACGACCACGACGTTGTCGTTGCGGTCGCGCATCAGTTCGAGCTCGAATTCCTTCCAGCCTTCGATGCCCTCCTCCAGCAGCACCTCGTCGGTCGGCGAGTAATGCAGGCCGGCGCCGGCGATGCGGTGCAGCTCCTCCTCGTCGTGCGCGATGCCGGAGCCGAGGCCTCCCATGGTGAAGCTCGGGCGCACCACCAACGGGTATCCGAGTTCGGCGGCGACGGCGTCCACTTCCTTCATGGAGTGGGCAACTTCGGAGCGCGCGGATTCGGCACCCGCCTCGTCGACAACCTTCTTGAACAGCTCGCGGTCCTCGCCGCGGTCGATGGCGTCAAGGGAGGCGCCGATCAGCTCGACGTTGTACTTCTTGAGCACACCGGCCTCGCCGAGCGCCATCGCAGCGTTCAGTGCGGTCTGGCCACCCAGGGTGGGCAGCAGGGCGTCGGGGCGTTCCTTGGCGATGATCTGCTCAAGGATGGGCGTGGCGATCGGCTCGATGTAGGTGGCGTCGGCCATCTCCGGGTCGGTCATGATCGTGGCCGGGTTGGAGTTCACGAGGATGACGCGGATGCCCTCTTCGCGCAGCACGCGGCACGCCTGGGTGCCGGAGTAGTCGAACTCGGCCGCCTGCCCGATCACGATCGGGCCGGAGCCGATGACCATCACTGACTTGATGTCGGTGCGTTTAGGCATTGCGGTTTTCCTCCTTGGACGTCTTCATCAGATCGACGAAACGGTCAAACAGATATGCGGCGTCGTGCGGGCCGGCCGCCGCCTCGGGATGGTACTGCACGGAGAACGCGGGGATGTCCACGCACTGCAGGCCTTCGACCACGTCGTCGTTCAGATCGATGTGGCTGACGAACACCTTGCCGAAGTGCCCGTTGTCGAACGGGGCGTCGACGGTCTCGCCGATAGGCGCGTCAACCGCGAAGCCGTGGTTGTGCGCGGTGACCTCCACCTTGCCGGTGGTCAGGTCCTTGACGGGCTGGTTGATGCCGCGATGGCCGAACTTGAGCTTGTAGGTGCCGAAGCCAAGTGCGCGGCCGAGCAGCTGATTGCCGAAGCAGATGCCGAAGAACGGGTAGCCGGCGTCCAGGACCTTGCGCAACAGCTCGACCTCGGGGTCGGCCTGCTCCGGGTCGCCGGGGCCGTTGGAGAAGAACACGCCGTCCGGGTTCAGCGCAGCGAGTTCCTCGAAAGTGATGGTGGACGGCACGACGTGCACGCGGCAGCCGCGCTCGGCCATGCGATGCGGGGTCATGCCCTTGACTCCGAGATCCACGGCGGCGACGGTGTAGAGCGGCTCCTTGCCCTCGTACTCGCCACACGGCTCGACCGTATACGTCTCCTTGGTGCTGACCTCGTCGTACAGGCTCAGACCCTTCATCTGCGGGGTGGCCTTGACCTCGTCGATGAGCGCGGCGACGGTCTTCAGGCGCCCTTCGTCGTCGAGCAGTGCGTCACCGGAGAAGATTCCGGCACGCATGACGCCCGCGGAGCGCAGATGGCGCACCAGCTTGCGGGTGTCGATGTGGCTGATGCCGACGATGTGCTCGGCGACGAGATCGTCGTCAAGGCTGCCCGTGGCCCGCCAGTTGCTGACGGTGGGGCTGGGATCGCGAACCACGTATCCGGCCACCCAGATACGGGAGGATTCCGGATCCTCCCGGTTGATTCCCGTGTCCCCGATGTGCGGGAACGTCTGCACCACGATCTGCCGATCGTAACTGGGATCGGTCAAAGTCTCCTGATAACCGGTCATGCCGGTCACGAACACGATCTCGCCAGTGGTCTTGCCGATCGCGCCGTAAGAGTCACCCACATACACTTGCCCGTCCTCAAGTACAAGCACGGCGTCATCAGGGGCAAAACTCACGGTTTCGGAATCAATCTGGTTCACCAAAACCCCCTTATTTTCTCAGGATATTCGTACCAACCTTAACTGTCGGCGGGGACGCGCCCCACCGGCAATTCGGCTGGTTTCTCGTCATTTACTTGTGGACTCGCCGTCCTGCTGGCCGGCTTGTGGATCGGCCGTCTGCTCGGATGCAGCTTCGGCAACGTCATCGGATACATCGTCGAACGTCATGTCGTCGAAATCGACGCCGTCGGCGATGTCATCGTCCTCGGACGCTTCGGAATCGCCGGTTTCGGCTTCCGCATGCGACGCTTCGCCGGCAGGCTCACCAGGCTCTTGACCGTCGTCGCTCGGCTGTGCGTCGGGCTCGTCGTTTTCGGGGTGGAGAATGGCCTCGCGTCCTTCGGTGTCATCGCAAATCGCGCTGAGCAGGCCGTGGATGAACGCCGGGGAGTCGCCGTCGCTCAACGTCTTGGCCAGACCGAGCGCCTCGTCGATGGCCACGCGATCGGGCACGTCGTCGTTGAAGATGATCTCCCATGCGGCGATGCGCAGGATATTGCGATCCACGACGGCCATGCGGCGAACCTTCCACCCGGTGGAATGCTCGTTGAGCATGTAGTCGATCTCACGCCGGTGATCGGCGACGCCGCGCACGATCTCGATGGCGTAGTCGGGAAGCGGGGTCTGCGCACCAGGCTCTTCGATGCGCTCAGCAAGAAGGGACAGGAAATCCTGTCCCTTCTCGTCCGCCTCATACAACGTGTTCAGAGCCCTTTTGCGAGCGGTGGAACGTGCCATGGAAGCCTGTTGTCCTTACTCTCAGTTCTCGCGGCCGAGGTAGGAGCCGTCGCGGGTGTCGACCTTGACCTTCTCGCCTTCGCCCACGAACAGCGGGACCTGGATCTCGGCGCCGGTCTCGACGGTGGCGGGCTTAGTGCCGGCGTTGGAGCGGTTGCCCTGCAGGCCGGGCTCGGTGTGGGTGATGGTCAGGATCACGGAGGCCGGCAGTTCGACGCTCAGCGGGGTGCCGTCGTGGAACGACACGACGCAGTCGGTGCCTTCCAGCAGGAACTTGGCCTGATCGCCGACGAGGGTCTTGGGGATGTAGACCTGATCGTAGGTGGTCATGTCCATGAAGACGAAGTTGTCGCCGTCCTCGTAGGAGTACTGCAGGTTGCGGTTGTCAACGGTCTCGAACTCCATCTTCATGCCCGCGTTGAAGGTCTTGTCGACGATCTTGCCGCTCAGCACGTTCTTGATGGTGGTACGCACGAAAGCTGGGCCCTTGCCCGGCTTGACGTGCTGGAACTTCGTGACGGTCCACAGCTGGCCGTCCAGGTTCAGGACGGATCCGTTCTTGATGTCATTGGTAGTCTGTGCCACAGTAACTCACCTTTTCATGTTTTCAATTTCGGCAAAGCTCAAAAATAGCCTTGTCTATTATGCCATACCGTCTATACAGCGCGTCGCGGCCGAACAATCCCCCAATGGCATCTTCCGGCTGCATCAGCTGTTCCTCATGCAATTGAAACGGAACAAGCAATAGTGGAATTCACCTAATGACTTAGTAGCTGAATAACGAACATAATAATGACAATAACGACATGTCGGCTGAACCGATAGGAGACAACCGACATGACGCCATTCTCACGTAATCAATCGATGCAGTTTATAGTGTTGATGCAAAGAACGGAATCAAGCATGTGGTCTGAAACACGAACCTGCGGCGCGAAGATACGCGTCGCGCGCTCATTGACGTCTGGCAGTAATTCTATGCACAGGCAATGCTTCGCCTCAACATATCCTTCCTGCCTAGTCGACTTACTTGGTAACGTCTCGACTTCGGTATCCATAATCATTCGCCTCCTTTCACTAACAGTTGCCGCATTTATTACACCGCTGTGAACGATATATATATATGATTCGTTACATCAGCATCAGAGAGAAACATCTTCATTCCCTTTCTCGTTTATGGTAGGAGCTATTCACTATTTAGGAGGTGCTGCTCTTGTTGGTCAATTTAGAATCACATGGCACCAGATCCGTAGAAATCAAAGGGCATTTCGCCTTTGTCCATTTTTACAGACAACCAGTTTCCGGCCTTCTTCTGGAAGTTACATGTCTCGCTTCCTCCTCGCGACTACGAAAGACACATTCAATCAATAGTTGACTTCCTGGTGATGAGAAAAGTCGATTTCAAATTGCCGGATATGACGTTCCCTCAAATACTATTCAACAGCAATTGGAATCGTGCATACAATATCTGACGTTCAAAAGGGAAGCCCTCATCCCCTATGGGTGGAACGATACAGCAGAGCATCCTGTATATGGAGATGACGTCAACAGTCTCTTCGATGTAATCGAACTATTCATATCAACAGAAAGAAGAAAAAACCGTGACTGAAAAACGTCAGGAAGAAGAATCAACAATCTCACCATGGAGGGTGAGGGATTACCGGTCCTGGTTCGTGGCTGACACTGCGTCAGCACTGGGAACCACAATCGGCGGATTTGCGTTCACGCTGGTGGCATATGCGGTAAGCCATGATGTAACTACGGCAGGTATGGTCGGCACCGTGTTCGCACTGTGCGAAGGTTTGGGAACACTTCCAGGCGGGCACCTGTCGGATAGAATCGATCGCAAGAAACTCATGATTGTTTTCGGTCTTATATCGGCTGCAACACTGTGTGTGATGACATTGGCCCTGGTTGCGAAAATGATGTCGGCCCCTTTGCTATTCCTGTTTGCCATTGTACGGGGACTCACTTCCGGTGTGTTTTCCAATGTGTCCAATATCATCTTGCCTCAAATCGTCACCGGGAATCAGCTGGTGCAAGCCTATTCCGCGAATGAATCGCGCGATGCATGCATCCAATTGTTCTCCAAACCGCTGTCAGGGTTCCTGTACGGATTAGGCCCCGAGATTCCATTCCTGATCAGCGCCGTCCTGTATGCGCTGATGTCCGTTGCGACTCCGCTGATTCGTTCGGATCTACGGCCCAAGAACGACGCCTCCCCATCGGATTCCGATGATTCCACGAAGAAAACACCACGAAACCACATTGGCGGCAGTTCATCGCATTCATCGTTGATCGAAGGCTTTGCATGGTACACGCGATGGCCACAAGCAGTATCCATATTCAGCAGTGTGCTCTTGTTGAATTGTGTCCTCACCCTGATGGTCAGCATTGTGATTCTGAATCAACAGATGCTGAACATTCCCGGCTGGCAGATTGGGCTCATCTCAACCGGAAGCGGTGTCGGACTGCTGAGCGGGTCGTTTCTGACCACTCCCCTTGCCAACCGTCTGACGGGAGGCAGAACAGTACAAGTCTCCTTCATCATCATCATGGTAGGATGCGCTTTACAGCCATTCACCCAGAATACATATCTACTGGCCGGATGCATGGCGATCATGAATCTCATGGTCGTTCCCGCCAATTCCGTCCTTGGTGCCTACGCGTCGCTGATCATTCCGAATGATTTGCGTGGCCGCGTGTTCTCAGTGTTCTCCTTGTTTAACATCACGCTTGCCTCATTGGCGTCCGGTATTGCGGGAATCATGCTTTCCTCTCTGGGGTACATGATTGCGGCGGCGACCACCGCCGCAATCATGACAGGTACCGTATTACTGGCCTTCATGAGTAACGGTATTCGTGAAATACCTGACAAGGCGGCTTTCTCGAACCTTGAACCGTGGCGCTGACTACTCTCGCGATATCCGCAGCCGCCTACCCGCAATGAGGACGAGCCCCGACGTGAGAGTCACAGCCGCGAGCATGAAGACCGCCGTCACGGCCGCGCCCGTGTGAGCCAGCCGGACGGTCGATCCGCCGAGACCCGCACCTGAAGGCCTCTGAATAGTTGCACCATGCTGCTGCCCATCGCCGTTGCTCGGGTCGGCGACAAACACTGACCGGTCGATCTGCACGTTGACGATTCGCGTCGTCTCTGTGGTGTCGAAGTTGTTGTCGGTGAGCAGGCTCAGATCGAGCCGGCCATTGTCGTCCGCATGGGTGATGACCAGATCCTCGAAGTTGTCAAGCAACGGGTTGGCGTCCATGTATTGCGCATTCGGCTTGAACTGGGCGCCAAGGGTCAGCTTGCCGCCGAAATCGGCGAGTTCCGTGACCGGCAGGAACGACGAGTCGGCGCTCTTCGACAGCGACGCGACATCGGAGACGTCCGGGGAGGCTGCGATGCCGTGCGCATACGCAAGCTTTATGCCGTACCCATGGGTCTGGTCCCAGGAGCGTTCCAGCACCAAGAATCCGTCCTCGCCAATCGCCGCGAACTCGGTGATGCCCATGTTCACGTCGGCGGCCTTGAACGCCACTTGCTTGACAAGCTTCCACTGTCCCTTGGCGCCTTTCACGTCGTCACGGTAGACCAGCGCGCGGCGGGCTGTGGTGGCGATGTCCTTGCCGCTGGGCGAATCGTTCTTGAGGGCGTACTCGTTGCCGACCACGATCTGATGGCCGGACGGCGATACCGTCAGCGCTTCCAGGCTCTTGTTGTGCACCGCCTGTCCCCTGCAGTTGATGTCGAACAGTTCAGGCACGGGCAACTCGTCCTTCTGACGGCCGTCGATGCCGAAGATACGGATCTTCGGCTGCTCATGCTCGCCTTCTGCCGCGTTCGGATGGCCTTCGGAGGTGAGCAGGAAGTCGCCGTTCGGCAGCACGCCGAGCCCCTCATCATCAGTAGTTTCGCCGTTGTATGGCGTACCGTTCTCATCGGTCAGGACGATACTGCCGGTCGGAGCCGCCTTGTCGAGATCGTTGCCCAGCAGCCATAGGCGAGCGACATCGGTACCATGATTGTCCATTGCGGACACATATTGTCCGAGCTTCCTGTTGTACGCCGTCGAGGACAGTCCGCCGAACGCTATCGGCTCCGACGTGCCGGTGCCGTCGCTGAAGCCGTTAGCCGACCAGTAGTCAAGGCGATCGTTTCTGCCGAGTGCCGTGACGTACTGTGACAGGCGACCGCTTGCCGAGTCGTCGAATCCTGCCGCCGTCTTCTGGAACGGTTCCGCTTCGACGTCGAGGATGCGCGTGGTCTGGGTGGCGCTGTAGTTGTCGTCGCTGATGATGGAGATAGCGGCCTTGTATTCGCCGTCACCGCGATGCCACGAGGCATCGGGAGTGGCGAGCTGGTCGAGGTTCGTGATGACGAGCCCTTCGTAGTTATCCATCAGAGGGTTCGCCTGATGAGCGCCGGGTTTCGCGGAGGCGCCCAGATCCGGCAGCTTGTCCAGCTCGCCGATCTGGCGGGATTTCACGAACTCGGATGCATTCTTCGGGTCGTTGAGGTTCGCCACACCGGAAACATCCGGCGCGCCATTCAGCCCGGAGACGTACGAGAGCGCCACCTTGTTGCCGGTCTCGCTGTTCCATGAACGTTGCAGGACGTACAGGGAATCTTCGGAATCGAGGACGATATCGGAGATGTTCAGTCCCGGTACCGTGTGGAAGCCCACCTGTTTGACGAGCGTCCACTGGCCGGCCTTGCCCGTCACGTCGTCACGGTATACGAGGAAGCGCCGCGCGTCGCTCCGGTTCTGGTAGACGTCAGACTTGAGCGTGCCTTCCATGGCCGATACGAGTTCGTGCCCTGTCGGAGACAGGCTCAATCCTTCCAGCGTAAGGTTATGCGACGCCTGACCCTTGGGCGTGTTGATGTCGAACAGCTGCGGAACCTCAAGCTCCCCCTTCTGCCGCCCATTGGCGTCGAAGATCCTGATTGTCGGGTGTTCGGCCTGATTCTTGCCCGCAGGGGGAATGCCTTCCGAGCTGATGGCGAAATCGCCGTCGGGCAGCACCGCTATGCCCTCGTTGTCCGTCGTGTTGCCGTTATAGGGCGTCCCATTAACATCGGTAAACGTCACCGGATCACGCGTGATGGACGGGTTGTGCAGGTCCTTGCCGAGGAACCACACCCGAGATTCGTCACTCCCATGGTTGTCGGATTGCGCCACATATGAATCCGCGGTTTTGTCCCACGTGAGACCCGACAGTCCCCCGACTCGAATCCCCTTGTAATCGAGCTTGTCCAGCGCATCGTTGTAGGCAACGGCCTTGACCTGATTCTGTGCGCCAATATCAGTCGTACCCTCGGCTGATACCGCTGGAATCATGACGGATGCGAACAGCATGCATGTCGTCGCCGTCACCGCGGCTATTCTCTTGTTCATGGTTTTCCCTTCCGAACGTACCGTTCACATGGCCATGCTGGCTCTGCAAGGTATCGGGAAGGGGAATAATCACGCGTCTGCAGACGAACGATACATGAAAAGACGGCGACATCGTTGTCCACCTGTATGGAATTCGCCTGTATGGGTCCCTGGAATACGAAAGTGGGTCCTGAAACCTCAAGCAAGGTCTCAGGACCCACTCAGAACGCTAGTTCAAGCGTGTCGAGTTCTTCGCTGATGGGAATCAGGCGAGGATCTTGGTGACACGGCCCGAGCCGACGGTGTGGCCGCCTTCACGCACAGCGAAGGTCAGGCCCTCCTCCATAGCGATGGGCTGAATCAGCTCAACGGTGAAGGTCGCGTGGTCGCCAGGCTGAACCATCTCGACGCCTTCCGGCAGCTCGATGACGCCGGTGACGTCGGTGGTGCGGAAGTAGAACTGCGGACGGTAGTTGGAGAAGAACGGCGAGTGACGGCCGCCCTCGTCCTTGGTCAGCACGTAGACTTCGCCCTCGAACTTGGTGTGCGGGGTGACGGAGCCCGGCTTGGCCACAACCTGACCACGCTCGACGTCCGTACGGTTGATGCCGCGGAGCAGCAGACCGGTGTTGTCGCCAGCCTCGCAGGCGTCCATGGTCTTGTGGAACGTCTCGATGGAGGTAACGGTGGTGGTCTGGGTCGGGCGGATGCCGACGATCTCGACCGGGGTGTTGACGGCCAGCTGGCCACGCTCAACACGACCGGTGACGACGGTACCACGGCCGGAGATGGTGAAGACGTCCTCGATAGGCATCAGGAACGGCTTGTCCAGGTCGTGAACCGGGGTCGGGATGTACTCGTCGACGGCGTCCATCAGGTCCTTGACGGTCTGGACCCACTTGTCGTGGTCCGGAGCGTCATCGTGCAGAGCGCCGTAGGCGGAGGTACGGATGACCGGGCAGTCGCGGTCGAAGCCGTTCTCGTCGAGGAGGTCACGGACCTCTTCCTCAACGAGCTCGATGAGCTCCTCGTCCTCAACCATGTCGCACTTGTTCAGGGCGACGAGGATACGCGGGACACCCACCTGACGGGCGAGCAGAACGTGCTCGCGGGTCTGGGCCATCGGGCCATCGGTGGCAGCCACAACGAGGATGGCGCCATCCATCTGGGCGGCACCGGTGATCATGTTCTTCACGAAGTCGGCGTGGCCCGGGCAGTCCACGTGAGCGTAGTGACGCTTCGCGGTCTGGTACTCGATGTGGGCGATGTTGATGGTGATACCACGCTGCTGCTCTTCGGGAGCGGCGTCGATCTGGTTGAAGTCGTACTCAGGGTTCAGATCCGGGTACTCTTCGTGCAGCACCTTGGAGATGGCCGCGGTCAGGGTCGTCTTACCGTGATCGACGTGGCCGATGGTACCAATGTTAACGTGCGGCTTAGTACGCTCGTACTTTTCCTTTGCCATGTAATTGTCCTCCTGGACGTCTCGTGTAGTTGGCTTGCGCTTGCGGCACAAGACACTCGCTACATTGTACTGGGTTTCTGGGTTTCTTGCCACTTTGGAGCCAGAACCCAGTCAGCGGTATATGATTTTACCGCTGACTGGAGACACTTACGGCTTCAAAACAGCTGCGCGTGTCACTCCCCGCGCTGGGCCTTGATGATCTCGTCCGAGACCGACTTCGGCACCTCGGCGTAAGAGTCCATCTGCATGGTGAACATGGCGCGGCCCTGGGTCTTGGAACGAAGGTCGCCGATGTAGCCGAACATCTCGGACAGCGGGACCTTGGCGTCGATGACCTTGACGCCGGTGGCATCGGTCATGGACTGGATGTTACCACGACGCTGGTTCAGATCGCCGATGACATCGCCCATGTACTCCTCCGGAGTACGGACTTCGACGGCCATGATCGGTTCCAGGATGACGGGCTTCGCCTTGGGAGCGGCTTCCTTGAACGCCATCGAACCGGCGATTTTGAAGGCCATTTCCGAGGAGTCGACCGGGTGCATCTGGCCGTCGTAGACCGTGGCCTTGACGCCGACCACCGGGAAGCCGGCGAGCACGCCGGATTCCATGGCTTCCTTGACACCGGCCTCGATGGGTCCGATGAACTCGGCGCTGATGTGGCCACCAGTAACCTTGTTCTCGAACTCGAAGGTCTCGCCGGCCTCGGTGTCGAGGGGCTCGAAGTTCATGAACACCTTTGCGAACTGGCCGGAACCACCGGTCTGCTTCTTGTGGGTGTAGACCTCGTTGAGCACGGGCTTGCGGATGGTCTCGCGGTAGGCGACCTGCGGCTTGCCGACGTTGCACTCGACCTTGAACTCGCGGCGCATACGGTCGACGATGATGTCGAGCTGGAGCTCGCCCATACCTGCGATCAGGGTCTGGCCGGACTCTTCGTCGGTGGTGACCTGGAAGGTCGGATCCTCGTCGGAGAGCTTCGCGAGGGCGATGCCCATCTTCTCCTGGTCGGCCTTGGTCTTCGGCTCCACGGCCACCTGGATGACGGGATCCGGGAAGGTCATGGATTCAAGGGAGATCGGGGCCTTCTCGTCGCACAGGGTGTCACCGGTGGACACGTTCTTCAGACCGACGAACGTGTAGATGTTGCCGGCTTCGGCGGCGTCGACCGGGTTCTCCTTGTCGGCGTGCATCTGGAAGATCTTGCCGATGCGCTCCTTCTTGCCCTTGGTGGAGTCGAGCACGTTGTCGCCGGGCTTGACGGCACCGGAGTAGACGCGCACGAACACGAGCTTGCCGTAGAACGGGTGGGTCGAGATCTTGAAGACCAGGGCCGCGAACGGGTCGGAGGTCAGCGGCTTGCGGTCGATCTCGACGGACTCGTCGCCCGGCTTGAAGCCCTTGATGGACGGAACGTCCTTGGGAGACGGCAGGAAGTCGATGACGGCATCGAGCATCGGCTGCACGCCCTTGTCCTTGAACGCGGAACCGCACAGAACCGGGTACGCCTTGCGCTCGATAGTGAGCTTGCGGATACCGGCGCGGATCTCGTCCTCGGTCAGTTCGCCGGACTCAAGGTACTTCTCGGTCAGCTCGTCGCTGGCCTCGGCGACGTCGTCCAGCAGCTGAGCGCGGTATTCCTCGGCCTTGTCCTGCAGGTCGGCGGGGATGTCGACGGTGTCGTAGTGGGCACCCTGATCGGTGGAGACGTCGTTCCAGACGTACGCCTTCATGCGGATCAAGTCGACGACGCCGGCGAAGTCGTTCTCAGCGCCGATCGGCAGCTGCACGACGAGCGGCTTGGCTCCGAGCTTGTCCTTGATGGTCTGCACCGAGAAGTAGAAGTCGGCACCGAGCTTGTCCATCTTGTTGATGAAGCAGATGCGCGGCACGCCGTACTTGTCGGCCTGACGCCACACGGTCTCGGACTGGGGCTCCACGCCTTCCTTGCCGTCGAAGACGGCGACGGCGCCATCGAGCACGCGCAGGGAGCGCTCAACCTCGGCCGTGAAGTCCACGTGGCCGGGGGTGTCGATGATGTTGATCTGGAACTTTTCCTTGGTGTCGTGGGACTGACGGTTCCAGAAGCAGGTGGTGGCGGCGGACTGGATGGTGATGCCGCGCTCCTGCTCCTGAGCCATGAAGTCCATCGTCGAAGCGCCGTCGTGGGTCTCACCGATCTTGTAGTTCTTGCCGGTGTAGAAGAGGATGCGCTCGGTGGTGGTGGTCTTACCGGCATCGATGTGTGCCATGATGCCGATGTTGCGGATCATGCGCAGATCCGTAAGCACGTCTAGTGCCATTGCTGTTCCTTGCTCTTGATCTCGAAATTACCAGCGGTAGTGAGCGAAGGCCTTGTTGGCCTCTGCCATCTTATGAGTATCCTCGCGGCGCTTGACAGAAGCGCCGAGGCCGTTGGAGGCGTCGAGGATCTCGTTGGCGAGACGCTCGGCCATCGTCTTCTCGCGACGGGCGCGGGAGAAGTCGGTCAGCCAGCGCAGCGACAGCGTGTTGGCGCGGGCGGGCTTGACCTCGACCGGCACCTGGTAGGTGGCGCCACCGACACGGCGGGAACGCACCTCGAGGGACGGACGGATGTTGTCAAGAGCGCGCTTGAGAACGGCGACCGGCTCCTGGTCGGTCTTCTCCTTGACCATGTCGAGCGCGGAGTACACGATGTCCTCGGCGATCGACTTCTTGCCGTCAAGCAGAATCTTGTTGATGAGCTGGGCCACGACGGTCGAGCCGTAGATCGGATCGGGCAGCAGCTGGTGCTTCTTAGCAGGTCCTTTACGTGACATTTCTCTTACTTCGCCTTCTTTGCTCCGTACAGGGAACGACCCTGCTTGCGGTCCTTGACACCCTGGGTATCGAGCGCGCCACGCACGATGTGGTAACGCACACCCGGCAGATCCTTGACACGGCCGCCGCGCACGAGCACGATGGAGTGCTCCTGCAGATTGTGGCCTTCGCCCGGGATGTAGGCGGTGACTTCGATGCCCGAGGACAGGCGCACACGAGCGACCTTACGCAGAGCCGAGTTCGGCTTCTTCGGGGTGGTGGTGTAGACACGGGTGCACACGCCGCGGCGCAGCGGGCTGCCCTTCAGAGCCAAAGTCTTCGACTTCTTCGGCTTTGCCTGACGTCCCTTACGGACGAGCTGTTCAATAGTAGGCAACTTGAATTCTCCGATTCAGTGGTTTCTTCCTTTTCGTGAAGCCGCCGCACTGCAGCCCACGCCCACGACCATGAATCGTCATAAGCAGCCACAGTCCACCGGCCCGATGGCCCGTATCTCTTTCACAGTCCGCATTGCTGCGCGCGATCCAATCAAGATCCGGGATATCCCAGCGCGTGCTCCTATCACATAAGGCGCACCACTGGCACACACAAGTATCTATACTACTTCCACCACGGACAACGACACGCTTGTCGTGACGGCAGACAAGACAGGCAGATAAACGAAAACCCTCCGCATGGGAGGGTTTTCAGTGGGGTGGATAACGCGGCTTGAACGCGCGACCTTCTGAACCACAATCAGATGCTCTACCAACTGAGCTATATCCACCATGTGAGTCGTTCCAGCGAACTGGATTAACGCAACAGAGGGATACTATACACGAAATATCAAGCCGCGTCACCGCGGCGTGTCGCGCAGCCGCCCAGTATCATTCACTGCGCGATTTTGTGCGTTTCCACCTCGACAGACGGGCGATATGTTCACTTCTGTGCGATTTTTTGGGCACATGAAAACACCTGCAAACATTATGTTTTCACGGCTTTCAAACTTGAACTTGTTCGTTTCCATAGGTATAATGAAACACGAAGGCTGGAGTTGTTATCATCAGGGGAATCCTGTTGATTGCAATGAAGCGCACAAAGCAGTAGCGCAACGTCTTCACGATAATTAAATACCGAGGCAAACAGAAACAATGCAGCACGCAAGCGAAGCAGTGCGAAGCGACACGATGATGAGTACGCCATCAGAAGACATCGCCATACGGCAACGACATCATCGTTCGGCGACACAGTGTGGAGCGTATTACGCTGAGCAGCTCAGCCTGAGATATCCGCGGTAGTTGTGAGCCGCAGACGGGAAGAGTACAACAGCGAAGAGGCAGAGAATCCGCAGAGCCGGCAACGCAGCTACGGCCGCAGTTGACGAGGAAGCGGCACAATGCCGGCTCTGCTGCAACGTGACCACACCTTTCATAATAGAAGAGACTCCTTTCGCAAGGGCGCCGGATGCTGATCCACATCCGGTGCCCTTGTTTATGGCGCGCGGCTGCGGAACGCGGCCTGCGTCACGCGGCCGTACATGACCCATGCGCGGTACACTCGCTACATACCCTGATGCATCCGCACCACGACACAGCGCGACAAGGAGCCGACATGCTGTCTTTCGGAAACGATTATTCCTATGGGGCCTGCCCCGAGATCCTCGACCGTCTCGCGCGGACCAACGACACGGCGTTCCCCGGATACGGCAGCGACGCGGCCTGCGAAGATGCCAAGCGCAGGATCCGCGAAGCATGCGAGACGCCCGACGCCGACGTGTGGTTCCTCGTCGGCGGCACGCAGACCAACCAGACCGTGATCGACACCATGCTCGCCCCGTACGAAGGCGTCGTCACCGTTGATTCCGGCCATCCGAACGTGCACGAGGCCGGCGCCATCGAGTCGACCGGCCACAAGGTGATCACGCTCCCCCATCACGCGGGCAAGCTCGACGCCGCCGAGCTCGACGACTATTGCGCCACCTTCTATGCCGACGACAACCACGAGCACATGGTGTTCCCCGGACTGGTCTACATCTCGCACCCCACCGAGTACGGCACGATCTACGGCAAGGCCGAGCTTGAGGTCATCGCCGAGACCGCCCACCGGCACGGCATGCCGCTGTTCGTGGACGGCGCACGACTCGGCTACGGACTGACCGCCGCCGGCACCGACGTGACGCTGCCGGACCTCGCCCGCATCGCCGACGTGTTCTACATCGGAGGCACCAAGGTCGGCGCGCTGTTCGGCGAGGCCGTCGTCTTCACCAAGGGCAATACGCCGAAGCATTTTCTCACGCAGATCAAGCAGCACGGCGCATTGCTGGCCAAAGGTTGGCTGCTCGGGCTTCAGTTCGGCACGCTGTTCACCGATGACCTGTACCTGCGCATCGCAGCCAACGCGAACCGGCAGGCGGACCGGATCCGCGAGGCGCTGCGCGAGCGCGGCTACACACTGACCTTCGAGGCGCCGACGAACCAGGTCTTCGTCACCTTGGACCATCCGACCATCGAACGGCTGCAGGCCCATGTACGCATGGGCTTCATGGAGAAGGCCGACAACGAGCATACGGTGATGCGCCTGTGCACCAGCTGGGCGACGACCGACGAGCAGGTTGACCAGCTCATCGCGTTGCTGTGAACAGCCGCGAGGCCGACGCCGGGCCTAGGCCTTCGCGTCGGCGATGGCCTCGCGCTCCATGGCGACGAACTTCGCGACCGACGCCTCGACCGAATAATCGGCCTTCGCGTGTTCGGCGTACCGTCCGCCCCAAACGGCCAGCTCGTGCGGATGATCGATCCACCAATCGATGCGCCGGGCGAGCATCGCCACGTCGCGAGCCGGGAACAGGGACTCGTCCAACAACGCGAACTGGCTCGCCGCGCTCAACTCGGCGGATGCGATCACGGGCACCAGCCCCGACGCCATGCCCTCGATGACGCTCAACGATTCGATGTCCACGATCGACGGATGCACGAACAGGTCACATGAGCGCAGCAGCGCCGGCATCTCGGCGTTCTTGTGGAACCCGATTTGCGCCTTGCGCTCCAGAAGCCGGTCGGCGCGGAACCGCAGGTAATGCTGCAACGGCCCGGTTCCGCAGATGATCAGTTCGATGTCCTTCGCGTGACGGCAGCGAGAAATCGCCTTGATCAACGTGATCTGGTCCTTCTCATGGGAAAGACGCCCCGAGGCGACGATGCGGAACGGCACCGGCGCGGGGGCTCCGTCCGAACGCTGCCGTTTGGGGGTGAACCGCGGCACGTAGCCGTTTGATATCACGTGCAGCTTCGCCTTGTACCCGTGCGCGCGCAACTGTCCGGCGATCATTTCGGTGGGCGCGTGGATATGGCCGATGCGCCGGTACAGCCAGAAGCGGAACAGGGCGTACAGAAAACCCGACATCCCAGGCAGGTATTTCAGCGGACCGGCCGAATACATGACATTCTCCGGCTGGAGGTGGAATCCCGCGGTCACGGGAATACCCATGCTCCGCGCGACCTTGTACGCGCACCGCCCGAACTTGAACGGCAGATACAGATGCACGACATCCGCTCCGGCGAACGCCGCGCGGAACAGCGTATCGCTTGGCTTGGCGAACTGCATCTGTTGTTTGGCGGCCACCCAGGAGACCAGCGGCACCTTGTTGACCCGTGCCGGATATTCGGGGGCGCCGATGCCGACGAGTCTGACATGGTGACCCTGCCGCTCCAATTCGTGCGCATACTGCAATGCGGAGTTCGACGTGCCGTTGCCCTTGTTGCCGATGGTGTCCATGACCAGCACGATGGTCAGGGGGCGATCCAAAGCCGACCTGTCCTGGGGGCGCGGTTCTTCGTTCTTGTTGTCTCGCATTGTTTCATCCTATCTCGCAGTCTCGCGAATCACGACCGAGACGCGCACGGTGGCCGGCCGCATGCCTTCGCCGCATGTCTCCATGGCCGCGTCCTCGTTGACGCCATGTACTCGGCCTCCCCCCCCTGAACGTTGGCCCGGCGCGGGTTAACCGCCCGGTAAGAGCTATTGTCACGCGGGCGGATTGCCGACGCAAGCGTCCGGTCATGCGGGAAATCTATGACCGCCTATCATGACGAACGATGCCGACGTCCGGAGGATGTCCGGATGTCGGCATCATTTACCGACACGCCGTTCCTCGAGCCGTGCGATACGTGCCCGGAGAACGGTTTGCCGTCAGGACTCGCGCCTCTTGCGCCCCGTCAGCGCGCAGCCGGCGGCCATCATCGAGACCGCGAGCACGCCAACCGGCACGATCGAGGCGCCGGTCGCGGCGATGGACTGGTTCTTGTCCTTGCCGGCGTTCTTGTCGGCATCCTTGTCGGTGTTCGGCTTCTGGCCGTCGCCCGGAGTCGTCGTACCCGGCTCGTCGCCCGGACCCGGATTCGGGTTGGGATCCGGGTCAGGATCAGGCTTCGGCGTCGGGTCAGGATCGGGTTCAGGATCAGGCTTCGGATCCGGGTCGGGATCGGCTTTCTCCGCCACCGTGACCGTCACCGAGGCCGTCACCGACGGCACCGCGACGGATGCGACGGTGACTGTGGCCGTACCGGCCTTCAGCGCCTTCACCGTGCCGTCCTCGCCGACGCTGACCGCGTCACCTGCGACCGTCCACGTGACCGACTGGTCGACGGCATCCTCGGGGGTGACCGTGACACCGAGACCAACGCTCTGGCCGACGGTCATGTCCAGCTTGCCGTCCTTGACTCCCTCGCCGGTGACGGCGAGGCCGGTGACCTGAGGCGCCTCCGGCATCTCAACGCCGACGAACCGGGCGTCCGCCCAATCCGCGTGATCGCCCCACGTCTCGCTGCCCGCGCCGACGGCCAGCGTGATGGTCTTGGCGCCTTCGGGGATGTCGACGGAGACCTTCGCCATCGGCGTGTCGTGCTGCATCGCCGTCTTCTCGAAGACGACCTCACCATCGATCATCACCTGGAAGTCGACATTTGCGTGGTCGCGGTCGACGCCGGTCAGCTCGCGGTCCACGCCGACGTACGCCTCGAAGCGGATCGCCCCGAGATCGGACACGTCGTACACGATGCGCGAGGCCGCGTGGGTGCCGATGCCCTTGTCGAACGTCTGCTCCTTCTCGCCGTCCCACAGCGTGATCGTGTTGTTGCCGCAGCTCTTGTCCTTGCGCACCGGGTTGGTGTTGGGGTCGCCGGACGTGGCCGACTCCCACGCCAGATCGGAGGCGTAGACGCTGTCCGTGCCGGTCACGGCAACCTTATAGGAGACGGTGCTGCCGCCGGACGTGACGTCCAGCTCGAACGTGTTGTCGCCCTGGTATACGGTGACGTCCCGGGTGAGGCTTCCCTGCTGCGCATCGCCGACTGGGACCCTCTTCGAGCCGTTCACCCGCATCAGCTGCAATGTGGCCGTCGGATCGAAGGACGAGGCGACGACCTGCGTCTTGGAGCGCATCGTCGACGCCGTATACTGCAGGCGTCCGTACTCCACCGAGATGGCGTTGCCACCGACCGACAGCGCTGCCAGACCCGTGTCAACGCCGCCAATGCGGTCGATCACGAAACGGTAGATGTTGGCGGTGATGCCGTCGGCCGCGGTGACCGTGGCTTCGATGACGTTGCGGCCACGCGCCAGCTTCACGTCGGCGCCCGCGGCGTCGATGGCCTTGCCGTTCAACGTCGCCTTGACGCTGGCATCGGCATCCGTCGCCTTGAACGCCGCGCGTGCGGTGAGGGCCGAGTCCGCGCCGAAGTAGTACAGCGTGCCCGGCTTGAAGTCGAACGACTTGGACAGGCCGTCGATGGTGGCGGACGACAGCGTGGCCACCGAGGACGGGTGCCCGTCCAGCGGGTCGGCGGACGTGCCGGGGGTCGGCGCCGTGGCGGTCGAGGCGCTCACCCGTACGTTGACGACGGAGCCGGGCATGCGCCGGGCGCCGGCGATGACGTAGGTGCGGACCGTTGTCTCGCCTTCGCCGACCGCGGTGATCGTGCCGTCCTGGTCGACCGAGGCGACCGCCGCGTCGTCGGACACGTACGCGATGCTGCCGGTGACGGGGACGAGACCGTCCGCGCCGACCTTGGCCGAATCGTCGCTGACGTTCACCTCGGAGGCACCCATATTGGCCAGGTCGATACCGGCCTTGACGCCGACGTCGTACGTGTTGCCGCCGAACACGACCTGCTTGCATCCGTTGAGACGGAACAGGCGCAATCCCGACACCTGGCTCACCGACGCGGTCGCATCGATTCGGCGGGTGTCTCCGACGGCGAGCGCCACGTCCGCTTCGCCGCCCAGCGTGACCGTATCGTCGGGGTTCTCACGGTAGATCTTGTTGTCGCGGAAGGTCAGGTCGCTGACGCTCTTCGCGTTGAGCACCCGGTTGCCGTTGACGTAGAAGGTGTTGCCTTCGATCGTCATGTTCTTGTGCACGGTGTCGGTGGTGGACACGGTCGGGTTCGTCGGCTCCACCAGGATCGCGTCGGATCCGCTGCGGCGGAACGTGTTGCCGCGGATCGTCACGTCGCGGGTCGGGCCGGATTCGTACCAGCTCTGCGCATCGTTGGAGATGTAGATGCCGGCCATGCCCATGCCGTCGAACAGGTTGTTCTCGATGGTCACCTTCTTGCGGGTGGTGACCAGGATGCCGCGGGTCGGCGTCTCCTTGAAGACATTGTCGTGGATGTTGACCTCGGGCGTGTACGTGATGTTCTCCACCACGTGGCTGTTGACCGCGACGGCGGAGGGGATGGCGCTGTCGAGCGTGAGGACGATGTCGGTCAGGCTGCCCGACCCCGCGCCCATGTCACCGCCCTGGCCGTCGGGCCCGTCGACTGCGGTGACGGTGCGCACGGAGTCGGAGACCGGGAGCATGTCGCCCTTGGTCATGAACTCGACCTGGTCGCCGACGAAGAACGACGGGAATCCGGCGGTCTCGTTGTGCATGTAGCGCACCTTGATCTTGGTGTCGGAGATCTTCTCCACCACCTGCAGAAAGGTGCCATGCACGTTGATCGGGTCATCATGCGGGTTGGAGAAGCTGGAGTTCACGACGGTGATGACGCCCTTGCAGCCCGACATCTGCACGAAGTCGGCGTATCCTGCGGTGCTGCGGCCGGTGCCTTCGCCGGTGCCGAAGTTCAGCCCGTCCATCGTGATGGTGTCGGTCGACTGGCCGACCACGCCGAAGCCGTGCAGGAAGCGGAAGTCGATGCCCTTGAGCGTGACGTCCTTGTCCTTCCACAGGAACACGCCCGGGTGGTCTCGCGTGGTCTGTCGCATCTGATAGCTGATGCCCGTGGCGTTGGCGAGCTTGTCGCTCATCGACGAGTACGAGAAGACCAGCCGGTGGTTGCCGGCGTCGGTGATGCCGGTGACGTTCTGGAATATGGGGTTGGTCCATACGTCGCCGCGCACGGTCAGTCCGGTCTTCGTGTCATAGAGCTGCACGTACGGCAGGGCGTTGCTTGCCGTCCAGTACGTGGCGCCGGTGTACGGGCTGGAATCGGAATACCATTCGATGTTCGAGCCCGACAGCCTGTAGTTGTATTCCTCGGGCACGTACACGGTCGCGGTCTTGGCGCCCGCATCCACCTTTTCGACGGTCAGGTCGATGACCGTCGGCACCTGGAAGTCCACGCTGAAGTTCTTGAACGTCACGTTCCGGCTGTTGATGGCCGCGAACGTCGTCATCTTGCCGTGGAACACGAAATCCGAACCCTGGCCGTCGACGGTGATGTTCTTCGTGTCCTCAAGCAGGATGCCGATCTTCTTGTCCTTGTAGGACGAGTTCGTGCCGACGGTGTTCGATACGTACAGGGTGCGCCGCTCGGCCTTGTCGGGATAGATGTCGTAGCGCCCCTTGGGGAACGCGATGGTGACGTTCTTGCCTTCGGCGGCGAGTTCCTTGGCCTTGTCGACCGCCTTGATGATCGCGGGGGCGCTGTCTTCGCCGCTATCGGCGGCGGCCCCGTAATCGGCGACCGAGATGACGTCTCCTCCGGCCGCCTGCGCGGTGTTCGTGGAGAACAACGGCGCCAGGCACATGAGAGCCGCCACTAAGACCGCCGTCACCCCCCCCCGGCCGTTCTCCTATACGCTCTCCTATGATATCCAGCACGACTCATGGTGCTTCCTTCCCTCAGGGGTTGTCGATTATGACAGGCGCGGCAAGGAAGGCGACCTCTATGCCGTCCTCACGCCGCAGACGGAACCGCACAGGTATCATCCATGATTTTTACGGCTCCTGATTATGTAATATTAGCATTAATGGTTTCCGCCGACAGCCACGGCGTCGAAATACGGTATCCCCCCGGTGGCACAATGAGACCATGACTGAAACCAGCGCTTTTGCAAGTTCCCTCCCCTCCCATCGCCCGCTGGGCACGCCGCTGGGGGCACATCCCACCCGCGTGCTGTTCCTCGGCTCGGGCGAGCTCGGCAAGGAGGTCACCATCGAGCTGATGCGTCTCGGCGCATGGGTGTGCGCGGCCGACTCGTACGCCGGTGCGCCCGCCCAGCAGGTGGCGAACGAGGCACGCGTGCTGGATATGGCCGACGCGGCCCAGCTGCGCGCGCTGTTCGACGAGGTGCGCCCCGACATCATCGTGCCGGAGGTCGAGGCGATCGCGACCGGCGAGCTGTCGGATGCCGCGGCGCGCGGCGTCCAGGTGGTGCCGAGCGCCGAAATCGCCGCCATCTGCATGGACCGCGAGCGGCTGCGCGTGCTCGCGCACGAGGATCTGGGGCTGCCGACCACGCCGTACCGTTTCGCCGGGTCGTTGGAGGAGCTGCGCGCCGGGGCGCGGGAGGTCGGGTACCCGTGCGTGGTCAAGCCAGTGATGAGCTCGTCCGGGCATGGGCAATCGGTCGTGCGCGGGGCGGACGCGATCGACGCCGCATGGGTCGAGGCGCAGGAGGGTCGGCGTGCCGCCGATGAGGGCGACGTGTCGCGCGTGATCGTCGAGGCGTTAGCGCCGCTGGATTATGAGCTGACGGTGCTGACGGTGAGCTCGTCGGCCGGCGTGGTCACGTGCGCGCCTATCGGGCAGAGGCAGGAAAGCGGTGACTACCGGGAATCCTGGCAGCCCGCGGCGGCCGATGGCGAGGTGCTGGAAAGGGCGCGTGCCATCGCCTGTACCGCGGTGCAGGGGCTGGTCGACAAGGCCACGGCATCGGGCGAAACCGGGTGGGGCGTGTTCGGCGTGGAGCTGTTCGTACTGACCGATGGATCGATCCTGTTCAACGAGGTCTCCCCCCGCCCGCATGACACGGGCATGGTGACACTGATCTCCCAGAGGCTGAGCGAGTTCGCGTTGCACGCGCGGGCGATCCTCGGCCTGCCCGTCACCGAAGGGCATGTGGCGCTGGCGATGGGCGACGGGCAGACCGCCGCGAGCCACGCCATCGTGGTCGCCGGCGACGGCGAGGCGGAATTCACCGGAGTGGAGAACGCGCTGGCCGAGCCCGGCACCGACCTGCGGATCTTCGCCAAGCCGCGAGTGCATGGACACCGCCGCATGGCCGTGTCGCTGGCCATCGGGACGGACGCCGGTGACGCGCGGCGCAAGGCCGCCGATGTCGCCGATGCGCTGACCATCACCGTGCGCTAGCGCCACACGAAGACCGCGGCACATCTTTCATCTCTATCCGGCGAAAGTCCCATCCGGTTCAACTCCAATGGGACTTTCGCCGGATAACACGCAGCTGAACACGCAGCCCAACACGCGACCAAGTACACAGCCATAGGCCTCTTTCATCCCGCCAGAGTCCCGTTTCGGACGGTACAGGTGGGATCATGCGCGGATAGCAGCCGCAGCGAGCGTGTTAGCGCTGCGCATGTAGCCGCCCATTGGTATTCTTTTACCGTTAGTTCACCCAGAAATTCCGCTCCTCAAGCATGATTTGGAAGGCGATTATGGAGAAATTGGAAAAGCTCTACGAGGGCAAAGCCAAGCAGCTGTACGCGACCGACGACCCGGAGGTCCTGTGGGTCGAATACAAGAACACCGCCACGGCCGGCGACGGCGAGAAGAAGGAGGACTTCACCGGCAAGGGCCGACTGAACAACCTCATCACCACGATCATCTTCGACCTGCTCAAGAAGCGCGGCATCGACAGCCACCTGATCAAGCGCGTGAACGCGACCGGCCAGCTGGTGCGCAAGGTGAACATGTTCCCGCTGGAGATCGTGCTGCGCAACGTCGCGGCCGGCCACTTCTGCTCCCGTCTAGGCGTGGAGGAAGGCCTGCCCCTCAAGGAGCCGGTGCTCGAATACTTCATTAAGAACGATGACCTGCATGATCCGTTCGTCAACGACGACGATCTGGTCGCCTTGGGCGTATGCACCCGTCAGGACCTCGCCGAGATCGCGCCGCTCGCCCGCAAGATCAACGAGGCCCTGATCGAGATCTTCGCCAAGATCGACGTCAAGCTGGTGGACTTCAAGATCGAGATGGGCCGTGCGTCCGACGGCACGCTGCTGCTCGCTGACGAAATCACCCCGGATTCCTGCCGCCTGTGGGATCAGAAGGATCACTCCGGCAAGGTCGAGCACCTTGACAAGGACCTGTTCCGCCGCGGCCTGGGCAGCATCATCCCCGCCTACGAGGAGATCGAGGAGCGACTTGCCGAGCTCGCCAAGTCCGAGGGCATCGAGGTCACCGAGTAATTCATCCAAGCGCAAGTAGCAGAACATAATGTTGGCTCCCCTCTGGAGGGGAGCTGTCGCCGATAGACGACTGAGGGGAGGTTAAGGCGTTCACTGCCATGACATCTCCCCTCATTCAGCTTCGCTGACAGCTCCCCTCCAGAGGGGAGCCAAGTTCTTTCACCACGCCTCTTCATTTTTTGAATAACTTCTTAAGAAAGGATTCTCATGGTTTTTCGCGTGTACGTGGAAAAGAAGCCCGGCTTCGACGTGAAAGCCCAGCAGCTCGGCACCGAACTGAAGACCATCCTCGGCATCGATGGCCTGCGCAAGGTGCGCATCGTCAACCGCTATGACGTCGAGGGCATCTCCCAGGAGCTCTTCGAACAGGCCACGCCTACCGTGTTCAGCGAGCCGCAGGTGGATGACGCCTCCGCGAACCTGCCTGACTTCGGCGACGCGACGGTGTTCGCCACCGAGTTCCTGCCCGGACAGTTCGACCAGCGCGCCGACTCCGCCGCAGAGTGCATCCAGCTGATCTCGCAGGGTGAGCGTCCGACCGTGCGCTCCGCCAAGGTGTACGCGCTCGAAGGCACGCTCAGCGAGGCCGACGTCGATGCCATCAAGCATTACGTGATCAACCCTGTCGAGGCCCGCGAGGCGTCGCTGGAAGCCAAGACCACGCTGAAGACCCAGGTGCCCACCCCCGGCAAGGTCGAGACCATCGCCGGCTTCAACGAGATGGACGCCGCTGCCGGCCAGAAGTTCATCGACGAGCGCGGGCTCGCCATGGATCTGGCCGATCTTGAGTTCTGCCAGAAGTACTTCTCCGAAGAGGGACGCGAGCCCACGATCACCGAGATCAAGGTGATCGATACCTACTGGTCCGACCACTGCCGCCACACCACGTTCGGCACCGAACTGGACAAGGTCGACATCGACGACGCCGCGGTCAAGACCGCTTTCGAACGCTATCTGGAGATGCGTCACGAGCTCGGCCGCGACGCCAAGCCCGTGTGCCTGATGGATATGGGCACGATCGGCGCGAAGTGGCTCAAGAAGAACGGCATCCTCACCGGTCTCGACGAGTCCGAGGAGATCAACGCCTGCACCGTCAAGGTGAAGGTCGACGTCAACGGCGAGGACGAGGACTGGCTGTTCCTGTTCAAGAACGAGACGCACAACCACCCCACAGAAATCGAGCCGTTCGGTGGCGCGGCCACCTGCATCGGCGGATGCATCCGCGACCCCCTGTCGGGCCGTTCCTACGTGTATCAGGCGATGCGCGTCACCGGTGCCGCCGATCCGACCGTGCCGGTCTCCGAAACGCTTGAAGGCAAGCTGCCCCAGCGCAAGCTCGTGACCACCGCGGCCTCCGGCTACAGCTCGTACGGCAACCAGATCGGGCTCGCCACCGGCCAGGTCGACGAGATCTACCACCCCGGCTATGTGGCTAAGCGCATGGAGGTGGGCGCGGTCGTGGCCGCCACCCCGGCCGACCATGTGCGCCGTGAGACCCCGGCCCCCGGCGACAGGATCATCCTGCTCGGCGGTCGCACCGGCCGTGACGGCATCGGCGGCGCCACCGGCTCGTCGAAGGCTCACAACGTGGAGTCGCTGGAACTCGACGGCGCCGAAGTGCAGAAGGGCAACGCGCCCGTCGAGCGCAAGCTGCAGCGCCTGTTCCGCCGCGGCGACGCCTGCCGACTCATCAAGCGCTGCAACGACTTCGGCGCCGGCGGCGTGTCCGTGGCGGTCGGCGAGCTGGCCGACGGTCTGTACGTGGACCTCAACACCGTTCCGAAGAAGTACGAGGGACTTGACGGCACCGAGCTGGCGATTTCCGAATCGCAGGAGCGCATGGCCGTGGACGTGGCAGCCAAGGACGTCGACGAGTTCCTGGGGTACGCCCGCGAGGAGAACCTCGAAGCCACGGTGATCGCCACCGTGACCGAGGACCCGCGCATGGTGATGACCTGGAACGGCGACAAGATCGTGAACCTGAGCCGCGAGTTCCTGGCGTCCAACGGCGCCTCCAAGCATCAGGTCGTGCGCGTCGAGGAGCAGGAGGCGTACGAGGTGCCCGCCTCGTGGCGCGAAGGCTCGCTGGCCGACCGCATGAACGCGGTCGTCACCGACCTCAACGTGGCATCGAACAAGGGTCTGTCCGAACGTTTCGATTCGACGATCGGAGCCGGAACCGTGCTCATGCCGTTCGGCGGACGCAAGCAGCTCACCCCGAACGAGGCTATGGTCGCCAAGCTCCCGGTGTTCGGCGAGACCACGACCGCTTCGGCCATGGCGTGGGGCTTCAACCCGTACATCATGTCGAAGAACCAGTTCACCGGCGCATACCTGTCGGTCGTCGAGTCGCTGTCGAAGCTGGTCGCGGCCGGTTTCGAACACGAGAAGGCGTACCTGAGCTTCCAGGAGTACTTCGAGAAGCTGCGCGACGAGCCGGAACGCTGGGGCAAGCCAACGGCCGCCGTGCTTGGCGCGCTGATGGCGCAGGTCGACCTCGGCGCCGGCGCGATCGGCGGCAAGGATTCCATGTCCGGTTCGTTCGAGAACCTCGACGTGCCTCCGACGCTGATCTCCTTCGCCGTGGCCGTAGGCAACATGAAGCGCGCCACCTCCCCCGAGTTCAAGGGTGCCGGCCACCGCATCGTGCGTATCGCGCCGCGTTACCTGGCCGACGGCCTGACCCCGGACAAGAATGCGTTGCTTGAGGCGTTCTCGCTGGTCGAGGAGCTTACCGACCCGTCGCATCACATCGCGTTGGCCGTCTCCACGCCGGGCTACGGCGCGACTGCCGAGGCGCTGTTCAAGATGACGCTTGGTAACCGCATCGGCCTGACGCTCAACGAGAGCATCGCCGCGGACGACCTGTTCAAGCCTGCATACGGCTCGTTCATCATCGAGCTGGCGGACAACGAGAAAATCCCGGTGGCCTCCAACCTGGTCGAGGTCGGCGAGATCGGCACCACCACCGCCGAGTACGTGTTCAAGGCGGCGGGCGAGACGCTGGATCTGGCGAACGTGCAGGAGGCGTGGGAGTCCGGTATCGAATCCGTGTTCCCATACCGTTCCAAGAGCGACGAAGCCGGCAAGAGCGTCGAAACCATCACATTCGACGCGCCGAAGAAGACCGTGTACACGGGCGCCGGCATCGCCAAGCCGCACGTCGTGATTCCGGTGTTCCCCGGCAACAACTGCGAGTATGATTCCGCCGCCGCCTTCGAGCGTGCGGGCGCGGACGTGACCACGCTGATCGTCAACAACCTGACGCCGGCCGCCGTCGCCGAATCGACGCAGGCGCTGGTGGACGAGATCAACAAGAGCCAGATCGTGATGATCCCCGGCGGATTCTCGGGCGGCGACGAGCCGGACGGCTCCGCGAAGTTCATCACCGCGTTCTTCCGCGCGCCCGCGGTCACCGAGGCCGTGCGCGACCTGCTCAAGAACCGCGATGGCCTGATGCTCGGCATCTGCAACGGCTTCCAGGCGCTCATCAAGCTGGGTCTGGTTCCGTATGGCGACATCGTGCCGATGACCGCCGAATGCCCGACGCTGACGTTCAACACGATCGGCCGTCACCAGAGCCGTCTGGTGCGCACTCGTGTCGCGTCGAACCTGTCGCCGTGGCTGTCGCGCACGGCCGTGGGCGACGTGCACACCGTGGCCATCTCGCATGGTGAAGGCCGCTTCGTCGCCGCCGAACCGGTGCTTGACCTGCTCAAGGCCAACGGACAGATCGCCACGCAGTACGTGGACGAGGCCGGCGTGCCCGGCATGGACCTGACCGTGAACCCGAACGGCTCGCTGCTCGCCATCGAGGGCATCACCAGCCCGGACGGCCGCGTCTTCGGCAAGATGGGTCACTCGGAGCGCTCCGGCAACGGCCTGTACGTCAATGTGCCCGGCGACAAGTACCAGCCGATCTTCGAGGCCGGCGTCGAGTACTTCGCCGCGTGACGGTGATGACTGACTGATAACAGACTGGGGCGGGAACCTTCTCGGGTTTCCGCCCCAGTCTGTTGTTGATGAAGTATGGCCTCCGCGCGATACGCGGCGGTATGAATTACTCGGCCTTTGAGGGCGCGACAGGTTCTGCGACCGCCGCACCGTTCGCCACAGGAGCGCTGTTAACAGGAGTGCTGTTAACAGGAGTGCTGTTAGTAGTGTTGTTGGCCAGTTGCTGATGCACGGTCTTCGCGATGTGACGGCTGACCATGAACCAAATCGCCCCGGCGACAACCACGACAAACGAAATCGGATAGATATACTCAGCGATTCCGTATCCATACTGCGAGGAAGGCAGTACGCCACGATCGTCAAAATCCCAACGCAGTGCATAGAAAGCGACTACAGCAAGCACCGAGAATACGATGGCCGCGATCGGCTTCTTCAACACTCCGAACAGCAGAATAAGCAGCGAAGACACCGCGATGACCGCCATGAGCGTAATGCATATGACAGCTTCCAGGTACATGCCGCCGAGCAGCTTCCCGGACTGGAGACCCGCGATGTAGATGCGCAGGAATGTCAGCAGCGACAGCCCCACCACATCCTTGTTGTGTAGACCGGCTTCCGCGGTGTATACCCGATCACCATACTGCTTCAGGTATTCTGCATAATCGCCCTTTGCTGAGGCGAACGGCAGGAAGAACGACACCGCCATCGCCACTGCGCCGACCACCAACAGCACATACGGAATGAGCTGCTTGGCGGGGAGCTTCTTCGAGACCTGTTGGCCTTGTGCTATATCTCCCATATTGTCACCTTTCTTTCCTGTGTTCTCGTATCATGTTTGATGACGGGTTGTGACCGTGCACGTGATACTGTGCACGAAGTGCTTAGTCATCGGGTATCAATCACTTGGGATTGGTCGTCGTCACGGTCACCGTGTACATTCCGGCTTCAGCAGTAGGCTCATACAAGCGCTCGATGACATCTTTAGCCTGTTTATTGGCAATTTTCAGCAGTTGTGTTCGGTCTAGCCGAGCTTCGGTCTTTTTCTTGGCGTCTTCCATCGCAGCTTTAGTGTCCTCTACATCCGCTGCGTTAAAGAAGGAATCAGACTTGTCAAAGAAACGCAGTGAATCGGGATTGACGGCCACCGACTGGATTTTCGGTGCAGGTAGCGTGATAGACACTGTTTTGGAGTCCTTGTCGATTTTTATCTGGGCCTTGGCCAGATCGACCCCCGCGCGCACCTCGTATGTGTAGAACATCGTGAACTGCTTCTTGTTCAGGAACGCAATACCACCGTCTTCGTATTTCTCGAAGCCGTAATCCGTTTCCTTAGCCGTGGTAAGATCCTGAATCTTCTCCAGCTGCTTAACGACGACTTCATTGGTCAATTCCTGTTGAGGATTGAAGAACTTGGTGATGGCACCACGAATCCATCCTCCGGCGAACATAAAGATGACGGCGACGACGACCGCCAGAATGATTGTTGCTTTCAGGCTCATCTTGAATGATGAGCCATCTTTGTCGACGCGTGCGCGCATTTTTCACCTTTTCTCTTTCATACTCTCATCATCTCAATTCATGTGGCATCTGATGCAATCCAGTTCTGGCATACGTCTACAAAATGTATGGGCAAAACCGCGACGAGACATCAGTCGTCGACTGAATTCGAGCTGGTTCTCACCGGTTATGCAACACATTAGCGATGCACAATCAGCAACACAATAATTATAACGTAAATATTGCGACATAATGCTATATCTGAGCTTGGTTATGATCCTTGTGCTGGCAACGTTGCCGAACCATCATGCACCGGTCGGCATCAACACGAGCCGCATAAGAAGGGAACGACAATGACATCACCGAGAAGTTCGATTTCCCAGTATCTCCCGCGAAATTGCACGAAGCCGTCCGATCCATGTTGTCATGCGGCGCCGCATTCTCACTACGCGAAGCAAATGACACCGAAATGAAAACGACATTCACTCCTTACGACAGCGACGATGTCCTGACAGCAACCGTGAACGGCAGCGGTGACGAGTCGAAGATAACGCTGTCTGCACAAGACTCGTCGAATACAGGGGCGCGCATCATGCACTTTGCCACCGATCTGGCTGCCCGGCGGAGAGGGGCGAAGGCCGGAGCAGTGATTGGCGGGGAGCGTACAATGTGGGATATGAGCGAGCATGTGGAGCATGGGTTCGGCCCGGTGTGGGACAGCGAATCGCGGATTCTGATACTGGGGTCGATGCCCAGTCCGAAATCGCGGAAGGCGGCATTCTACTATATGCACCCGCAGAATCGCTTCTGGCCGGTGATGCAGGCGTTGTTCGCCGACCCGGCGGATCCGTCTGATGTCACCGGCGACTCGCTGCAATCCCGCCGCGCATTCGCGCTGCGCCACCATATCGCCTTGTGGGATGTCATCGAGTCCTGCGACATCACCGGGGCCAGCGACGCCAGCATCCGCAACGCCACGCCGAATGATCTGACGCCCCTGCTGCGCGATGCGCCGATCGCTCGCATATTCACCACCGGAGCGAAGTCAGCGCAACTCTATCGCAGACTCATCGAACCACGACTGGCTGCAACCGGCATCACCATCGGCATGACTCCGCTCCCCTCCACCAGTCCGGCCAACGCCTCGATGCGGCTGCCGGCGCTTATCGAAGCCTACCGACTGGCCTTCCAGAGCGCAGGCGCTCTTGAAATGGCGGATGAAACGGTCACTGGTCTCTGACGCGATCGCGGCGTGGACGGCGGCGACGGGCAATCGACGCGCCCAACCGGCAGACCGGGATGAGATACAGGAACGGCGCCGCGAATCGTCAGCCTCAGCCGAATGATATGCGCCGGAGCACAACTGATGGGCGCAACGATCAATTGCGGCATTGGCTGGCGGACGGCAATCTCGATGTGGCGGTGGCGGATTTCACCGGCATGCCGACCGGCGTGGAGCTGGTGGATTTCTATCAGGAACGTATGGTGTTGGTCATCGCGAACTCGCTGTGACTGGATCTCGCCGGCGGCGGGACGCCGCCGGATGAGACCGCCATCGGCGCCGGTGACCTGTCATCCTTGGAGCGCTGCCCGTTCCTGCTGGGCAATCCGCAGGACATCGACGGACGCATCGGCGACATGCTGTTCCGCCGAGCCGGATTCGCTCCCGTGGCTGCGGGCCGGGAACCTCATACGAGATCAGCTTCGGCATATCCGCCTGCGACTACCGGTGGAGCGCGGTCGATGATTTCATCGACTGCGCGCGCCGGAGCATCAGCACCATTGACCGGCATGATTCCGGCCGGAACCGTCGGATCACGCCTGATAGTCGTTGAGCATGGCCTCGATGTTGTTGCCATCGGGATCATGGACGAACGCGGCATAGTAGCCCGGCCCGTAGTTCGGGCGCGGACCGGGCTTGCCGTTGTCGGTGCCGCCGGCCGCGAGACCCGCCTCATGGAACGCCTTGATGGCGTCGGCGGTCTTGGCGCGGAACGCGACGTGTGACGGCACGACCGGATTGCCGTCCTTCGGCGATTCCAGCCAGATGCCGTCGCCGTCCTCGTCGTTGGCGAAACAAACCGCAGTCGGGTATGCGGCCTTCTTGACATAGCCCAGCGGCGCCAGCAGCTTCTCGTAGAAATCGGCGCGCTTGGCGGCGTCGGCGACGAACAGTCCGATGTGATCGATCATGATGAACCTCCTATGACCATGTGGATGACTATTCCATTATCCTTGTGTCGCTCGTGACGCGGGTGAATATCAGCTTTGGGTAAAGCCCCGTTTCAGGCGCCGAAATCGGTGTCGCCGGCGGCGTCGGCCCGGGCCACGGCAGCCTCGGCATCGCATGCGGCCTGTTCGATGACCCGCTCGTAGCCGGTCAACGCGGCGAACGGCATGAACTGGGCGGCCCGCTGACGACGGGACATCTGCGGATGCCTGCGCGACACGTGATGCGGCATATCGATGATGTCGTCATATTTATGCGTCTCATGTAATGCCATATGGACTCCTTTTCACGCCCGATAGCGCAATACGTTCGATACGCTCACGCACGATGGCCTCCGATCTGCCGATTGCGGTCCTGGCCGGTGGCGCCGTCCTCCATGTCCATCGCCTTGATGACGGCATTGCGGCCGAATTTCCTCTTGACCTCCAGCAATGCAGTCTGCATGTCATGCTCACGCCGCACATCACTGTTCGAAATGCCGACATGGCCATCGTCCCCCTCCTCCGCGGACGAATCGATCCGGGAAAACAAATCAAGCTGCTCGTAGCGTTTGCCGGCCGCAAGCTCATTCGCCGTGGCCACATCATCGGCGATGACGGTGAGCCGGCGCACCAACAGACGCGGATCCACGATGCGCTCGTACAGCATCGTCATCGCCTCACGGATGCGAGTGGAAGACGAGGTGAACTCCCCCAGTCCGATCGACCCGGTGGCCGGCTTGGGGACCCGCCGCCCATACCGGTCGACGGACACCGGCCCGCGATAGCTCTTGCCCGCCTGATCGGAGGCCCGTTTCATCGCCGAATCCGCGCAGGAATCCAGTTTGATCGAGTCAAGGCTGCCGATGTCGTAGCCGACCGCGAGCGTCAGACGATTCGTCAGCACCCGCTTGCCGACAAGATCCAAGGCGAGCGCGTCCGCCATCTCCTTGACGATGAGCCGTCCCGTGGCATAGTCGGCGGGCCCGGTGAGCACCTGCCCACTGCTGATGCTGTGCGCATCCGGCTCATACGATTGGATGTCCGCGATCGTGCACGGCTCCCAGCCCCACGCATGGTCGATGAGCAGTTCGGCGTTCCTGCCGAACATGCGGTAGAGCAGATCCTCGTTGTAGTAGTCGGAGGCCCGGCCGATCGAGCATCGGGCGACGTCCCCCATGGTCAGCAGGCCGGCATGCTCAAGCTTCCGGGCATAGCCGCGACCGACCCGCCAGAAATCCGTAAGCGGACGATGGTTCCATAGCAGTCGCCGATACGACATCTCGTCAAGCTCCGCCACACGAACGCCATCCTCATCGGCGGCGGGCATGTGCTTGGCCACGATGTCCATCGCCACTTTCGCCAGATACATGTTGGTGCCGATGCCGGCCGTGGCGGTGATGCCCGTCTGCGCGAGAATGTCACGCACGATGGCCCTCGCCATCTCGTGCGGGCCCATGCCCAGCGCGCGCAGATAGGGCGTGGCATCGATGAACACCTCATCGATCGAATAGACATGGATGTGCTCGGGCGCGGCATATCGCAGGTACACGCCGTACACCCTGCCGCTCACCTCCAGGTAATGCGCCATTCGCGGCTTGGCGATCACCATCGACGCCTTCAATCTCGGGGAATGTTCAAGATCCTGAGAATCACAGGATTCACCGGACAGCCGTCCGCCGGGAGCCAGCATCGCCCGCTCGGCGTTCACCGATGCCAAGCGCTGCCGAACCTCGAACAAACGTGCGCGTCCGGGAATGCCATACGCCTTCAGCGAAGGAGACACGGCCAGGCAGATGGTCTTGTCCGTACGCTCCTCATCCGCCACCACCAGATGCGTGCGCAGCGGGTCGAGACCACGGTCGTGGCACTCCACGGAAGCGTAAAAAGACTTCAGGTCTATGGCAAGATACACATGCTCGCCCCGAACCATCGTCACCACCCCCTTTCGCGCTTTCGTTTCAGAGTACAATCATTATGAGACATATGTTCGATAGTATGTCGCCGCCCATGAGGCCCATCTGCCACACCCCCGAGCGCGGATGTAGCCGCCGATTGGTACTGTGGATAGGTAGCGAATCCCCTGTCTCCCATGTTTTGGAAGGAGCTTTGGCTTGTCAGCTGAACTCGAAGACATTCACGAAGAATGCGGCATCTTCGGCGTATGGGGTCACCCGGACGCCGCCCGCCTGACGTATTTCGGACTCCACGCACTGCAACACCGCGGTCAGGAAGGCGCCGGCATCGTCTCCAACGACCACGGCCATCTCATCGGACACCGCGGCCTCGGACTGCTGACCCAGGTGTTCGGCGACGAGCGCGAGATCGGACGGCTCACCGGCGACAAGGCGATCGGCCACGTGCGTTATGCCACCGCCGGATCGGGCACCACCGACAACATCCAGCCGTTCATCTTCCGGTTCCACGACGGCGACGTGGCGCTGGGGCACAACGGAAACCTCACCAACTGCGTGTCGTTGCGTCGCAAGCTGGAGGACGAAGGCGCGATCTTCCACTCCAACTCCGACACCGAAGTGCTCATGCACCTGATCCGCCGCTCCTCCAAGCCGACCTTCATGGACAAGCTCAAGGAGGCGCTCAACACCGTGCACGGCGGGTTCGCCTACCTCATCATGACCGAGGACGCGATGATCGGCGCGCTCGACCCGAACGGCTTCCGACCGCTGTCCCTCGGCAAGATGAAGAACGGCGCCTACGTGCTCGCCTCCGAGACCTGCGCTCTCGACGTCGTCGGCGCCGAACTGGTACGCAACATCCGCCCCGGAGAGATCATCGTGGTCAACGACCACGGCTACAAGATCGTGCAGTACACCAACAAGACGCAGCTGGCCATCTGCTCCATGGAATACATCTACTTCGCCCGCCCGGACTCCAACATCTACGGCGTGAACGTGCACTCCGCCCGCAAGCGCATGGGCGCACGCCTGGCCGAGGAATCCCCGGTCGACGCCGACATGGTCATCGGCGTGCCCAACTCGTCGCTGTCCGCCGCGTCCGGTTACGCCGAGGCCGCGCACCTGCCCAACGAAATGGGCCTGATCAAGAACCAGTACGTGGCCCGCACCTTCATCCAGCCCACGCAGGAGCTGCGCGAGCAGGGCGTGCGCATGAAACTGTCCGCCGTCCGCGGTGTCGTGCGCGGCAAGCGCGTCATCGTCATCGACGATTCGATCGTGCGCGGAACCACGTCCAAGCGCATCGTCCAGCTGCTCAAGGAAGCCGGCGCCGCCGAAGTGCACATGCGCATCAGCTCGCCGCCGCTCAAATACCCGTGCTTCTACGGCATCGACATCTCCACCACCAAGGAGCTGATCGCCGCGAAGAAATCCGTCGAGGAGATCCGCGACTTCATCGGCGCCGACTCCCTCGCCTTCCTGTCGCTCGACGGCTTGGTCGAATCCATCGGCCTCAACGCGCAGGCACCCTACGGCGGACTGTGCGTCGCCTACTTCAACGGCGACTACCCGACCGCGCTCGACGACTACGAGACCGACTTCCTCAAGTCCCTCACCCCCGAGGACCGTGTCCGTCTGCCCGAATTCGCGCTCTACAAGAGCAAGTACGAAGGCAACGAGTACACCACCGCGCCGACGCAGCAATAACGGCGTTCCAGCACCACAGACCAATCCCAATCCCGACACAACCCAACAAGCATCATCCAAGAAAGGTACGTCATGCCACAAGCATATGAAAACGCCGGTGTCAGCGTGGAAGCCGGCTACGAGGTCGTCAAGCGCATCAAATCGCACGTCGCCCGCACCAACCGTCCCGGCGTCGTCGGCGGCATCGGCGGCTTCGGCGGCCTGTTCGACCTCGCGTCCCTCGGCTACAAGGAGCCCGTGCTGATCTCCGGCACCGACGGCGTCGGCACCAAGCTCGTCGTCGCCAAGATGGTCGACAAGCACGACACCATCGGCGTCGACTGCGTGGCCATGTGCGTCAACGACATCGCCGCCCAAGGCGCCGAGCCGCTGTTCTTCCTCGACTACATCGCCTGCGGCAAGAACGATCCGGCGCTGCTCGAACAGGTCGTCTCCGGCGTGGCCGACGGATGCGTGCAGTCCGAAGCCGGTCTGATCGGCGGCGAGACCGCCGAAATGCCCGGCATGTATGACGAAGACGAATACGATCTGGCCGGATTCGCGGTCGGCGTGGCCGAAAAGTCCGCCATCGTCGACGGCTCCGGCATCACCGCCGGCGACGTGCTCATCGGACTGCCATCCACCGGCGTGCACTCCAACGGCTTCTCCCTCGTGCGCAAGGCCCTGTTCGAGCAGGCCGGCTATACCGTCGACACCGTGCTCCCCGAACTCGGCGGAGCCAAGCTCGGCGACGTGCTGCTCACCCCGACCAAGATCTACGTCAAGACACTCAAGCCCCTGTTCAAGGCAGGCGTCGTCAAGGGCGTCGCCCACATCACCGGCGGCGGCTTCATCGAGAACATCCCCCGTATGATCCCCGACGGCCTCGCCGCCGACATCACGCTCGGATCCTGGCCCGTCCTTCCCATCTTCGACGTCCTGGAACGCGCCGGCGACATCGACCACAAGGAGATGTACAACATCTTCAACATGGGCATCGGCATGGTGCTCGCCGTCTCCGCCGAACGCGCCGACGAGACGCTCGCCCTGCTCAAGGACAACGGCGAAGCCGGATATGCGATCGGCACGATCGTCCCCGACACCGACGGCACGCAGATCACGCTGAAGTAAGCATCCACTCCCGCACTCCCCACTGATGGGGAGTGCGGTCACAAGCGAATCCGGGGGGTGGCCGGCAAGCCCCCCCCCAGTCCGTCTGCAACGGACAGCCCCGCCAGCGGGGCCTGAAGAAAGGACACATCATGGGTCAGAAAGTCTTGGTCATCGGCTCGGGCGCACGCGAACACGCCATCGCGCACGCGCTGCTGCGCGGCGACAGCGTCAGCGAAGTCACCGTCGCCTCCGGCAACCCCGGCATGGAACTGGACGGCATCCGCACCACCCAAATCAACGAATCAAACCACGCCGCCTTCATCAGCTTCATGCAGCACAACCAGTACGACTGGGCGTTCGTCGGCCCTGAAGTCCCCCTGATCGAAGGACTCGTCGACGACTTCGCCGCGGCCGGCATCAAGGCCTTCGGCCCCAACAAGGCCGCCGCCCAGATCGAAGGCTCCAAAGACTTCGCCAAGCAGCTGATGGCCCGCCACAACATCCCCACCGCCCAATACCGCACCTTCGACAACCTCGAAGACTCCGTCGCCTACGTGCGCGAACACGGCGCCCCCATCGTCGTCAAGGCCGACGGACTCGCCGCCGGCAAGGGTGTCACCGTCGCCATGGACGTCGACACCGCCATCACCGCTCTCGACGATATCTTCATCGACCACCGCTTCGGCAAGGCCGGCGCCAAGGTCGTCATCGAAGACTTCCTCGAAGGCCAGGAATTCTCCCTCATGAGCTTCGTCCGCGGCACCGAATTCTGGCCCATGCCCATCTCCCAGGACCACAAGCGCGCCTACGACAACGACGAAGGACCCAACACCGGCGGCATGGGCGCCTACAGCCCCGTTCCCCAGATCGGCCAGGACGTCATCGACACCGCCATCGACACCATCGTGCGCCCCACCGTCGAAGCCATGGCCGCCGAAGGCACCCCCTTCACCGGCATCCTCTACGCCGGCCTCATCGCCACCGCCGACGGCCCCAAGGTCATCGAATTCAACGCCCGCTTCGGCGACCCCGAAACCGAAGTCGTCCTCCCCAAGCTCACCAGCGATCTCGGAGCAGCCATCAGCGCCATCCTCGACGGCGGCACCCCCGCCTTCACCTGGGACAGCGACAACGCCACCCTCGGCGTCGTCCTCGCCTCCAACGGCTACCCCGTCAACGTCATCAAGGGTGCCAAAATCCCCTCCATCCCCGTCGACGACGCCTCCCACGTCTACTACGCCGGCGTCTCCAACAGCGACCAAGGCCTCGTCGCCTCCTCCGGACGCGTCCTCCTCATCGAAACCACCGCCCCCGACCTCAAGTCCGCCCAAGACAAGGTCTACGCAATCATCGACAAGCTGGACACGGAGGGAATGTTTTACCGCCACGACATCGGTGCCAAAGCGCTGAAGTGAGTTGTGCGGCGCATCTGCTGCGTTGCGGAACGCTCGAAGTACCATCGTACGTCGTCGCATTCCGCGCCTTGCATCTGCACCACACAACTCACTTCAGGCGGTAAAAAGCCGTGTATGGCATGCCTATGAAATTGCCCCCGCTAGTAGCGGGGGCAATTGCTATTTTGTGAGGCCTTACGGCAGATCCATGAAGTCGGTGTCTTTCAGATAGTTTTTGCCGGCCGTGATGTCGTACTGGATGAGCTTGTAATCGGTCATCAGCTGCTTGGTCTGCTCGTCGAACTCGTCCTCGGCCATCGGGTTGCCCGCCGCGTCAAGATAGATATCCTGCCCCTCGGGGATGCGGTCCCATCCCTGGATCTTGTTGACCACCGGCGGCTCCATGGCGGAGACCTTCTTGTGCATGAGCGTCAGGAACGCCAGGTACGGCGACACCTTCGCGTTCATGTGCTCCGCAGTCTGCGCCACGAAATAGTTCGGCGACGAGTACACGCTGTTGTCGACCTTCTTGCCCTGCGAGCCGGACGCCTTGTTGGACCATATGAAATAATCCGTCAAATGCAGCGCCAGCGAATTGTTCGTATCCTGGCTGGCGGTTTCGTAGATGCCCGGCAGATGGTCGCCATAGAACACGACCGTCACCGGCTTGTCGAGCTTGTTGAGCTCATCGAGGAAGTTCTTCGTCTCCGTATCGGTGATGCTCGCGCCCTTCGCATACGTGTCGATGGCCGTCACTTCGTCGGAGCCGAGGGAATCGGCGCCGTCGGCCGCGGTGGCCTTGAACTCGTTGTCGGCATACCAGTCGTTGTACGGCATATGGTTCTGCATCGTGATGATCTGGATGAACTGGTTCGAATCGGTCGAGCTGATGTCCTCCAACGCGCTCTGATACGTGGCCTTGTCGGACACGTACGGGGAACGGTCGATCTTGCCCCGATGCTTGATGATGTCGTCGCCCTGCAGCGTGTAGAAATGCGCGAATCCGAACTTCTTGTAGTTCGTCGCGCGCGAATACATCGACGGCTCATACGGGTGGAAGGCGATGGAGTTCTTCGGAGCCCCCCACATCTGGTTGATCGTCGGCGTCCAATGCTGCCCCGGTACCAGCTGCTGGTACGGGCTGGTCAGAGACGAGTCGAAATTCGCCATGCTCAGGCCCGACAATCCCATATACTCCAGGTTCGCGGTGCCGCCACCGTATCCGGACGACAGCATCAGACCGCTGGTCGTGCCGGATTTGATGGCACGGACCTCCGGAATGGCGTCCTTGTTGAGCTTCACACCGGGTACGCGCGCGGGGTCTGAGAACGATTCAGACAGCACGTAGACCACCGTCGAATCGGTCATGTTCTTCGTGCGCGAGGCGTTGATCTTCTCGGCGGCGGCCTCGTACCTCTTGACGACCTCCTTCATCGTGGCCTCGCTGTAATCGCTCGGCTCATCCATGATCGTCGGGTTGAGCTGCCGGGTGAACGAGACCAGCGGACCGTTGCGCTGCGCGTCATACACGGAATCCCACATCGAAGGAGTGTCGCCCAGGGCCTTGGAAAAACCGTTCGCCCACGAGCCGACGGTGCTGACCTGGTCACAGTACAGGCCGAAGAACAACGACGGCAGCAGGAACACCATCAGACGGATTCCGGCGGCCAACCCCTTGTTGTCGAAACGGATCATGCGACCATGCCGGCCATCGACATGGTTGAGCACCACGAACAGTGCGACGAACACCAGGAACACCGCGAGTGCGCCGAGGATGATCCAATGGGCCCCCGGAGGGGTGAAACTCATCAGATTGCCGGTATTCGAGCCGAGGAAGCCCAGATCGGACGGCAGAATCGCCTCATAGCGTATGGACACCTTGAAATGCTCGATGACGCCCACGATGATGGCCACGGCCAGCAGCACCGGCGTGGCTATCCAGAACCGGTTGAACAGCATGAGCAGCGCCAGATACAGCGCGCCGATGAGCAGCAGGTTCAGCACGAACACGAAGTTGCCCTTGGTCCACATCTTCGACACGAAACCCCAGCCCACGACGGGACTGGACAGCTGCACGCGCGTGCCGGACTGGCTGACGCCCCACTGCAGCGCAGCGACCGCCGCCATGTCGAACACCACGAACAGGACACCGTACAGCCAGCCGGGGAACGGCTTATACTCACGGCGACCGCCGTTTCTGCCGCCTTTGCCGCCGTTCCTGCCGGAAGAGGAGTCGGCCCGCTTGATATCCAGCACCTCGATCTCGCCGGACGGACTGACGGCATTGGCCACGTTCGTACCGTCGTCGTTCTTGTCGTTTATTTCGTCGCTCATATACCCGCACTTCGTGTGATTCGCATGGCGCCATCCGACCCATGCCCAATTCGTTATCGGCCATATACACGTCATCATGGTTCTTCCGCCGCGTCACGCGCGGAAGGGAACGGCCATGCGCCGCCATGATGAATACCGAATGACATTCTAGTAAAGAAACGACGACAATGGTACATCACGTTCACTGATATTTCCCTGAATCTCCCCGTATGAGACCAGTCTGAGACCCGTATGGGCCACTCGCCGCCCGTTGGAATCCGCGCGGAAGAGCCCCGCATGATCCGCATAAGTGGGCCCCGCATACAGCATCGGGCAATATCATCCCTGAGACGGACGAAAGGCGCCGGGTCATACCGGGTAACATCGACCGATGACACTTACAAGGGGGATGATCGCATGGAATCGTTGCCGAGTTGGGTGACGAGGTTGCTACATATACGACTCGTCTCAGGCCCGTTGCCAACCACGATATGGGTGATTGTCGGCGTGGGAGTGGCGATATTGCTGCTGTGGCAGGTCTTCAGGAGCGATCGGTCCAAGCTGGCGAGGCAGGTGCCCATCATGCTTGTCTGCGGTGGCTTCGGCCTGCTGGTCATGTGGCTGCTTTCCGAAAAATTCATGGTATTCGGCGTATCGCTGGGCTGGCCCGTCATCATGGCTGCGGCCGCGTGCTGCGCGCTGTTGGGACTGCTGGTGACGACCATCGTGCACGCCCGGCGCGCCCGGCGCCTGATGGCCGCGGTGCTCATCCCATTCGTGCTGGTCTCCACCGCGCTCCGTATCGACTCGATTTACGGGGAGTATCAGACCATCGGCTCGCTGATCGGCTATTCGTCATATCATCCGCTCAGCACGTCGCACATGCAGAAGGGGACCCTGACCGTCGATGAATGGCTGCGCGAGGTGCTCGATGGCAAACTGCCGCCCGCCGCCGCGCACGGCAAGGTCTATTCGGTGGACATATCCAACACAGCCTCCGGATTCCGCGCGCGTACCGCGGCCGTCTACATGCCGCCAGCCGCCCTGAGCAACACACCGCCAGAGCTGCCGGTACTCGTCATGCTCGCCGGGCAGCCGGGCAATCCGGACCGCGTGTTCTCGGCCAGCGGCATCGCCGCGATCCTGGACCAGTATGCGAAGGCGCATCACGGTCTGGCGCCCATCGTCATCTCGCCAGACCAGAACGGCGACAACACGGTGAACAGCCTGTGCGCCGACACGACCAAGGTCGGACGCGCGGAGACGTATCTGACCGTCGACGTGCCACGGTGGATCAAAGCGCATCTGCCCGTGTCCCGGCAGGCGCGGGATTGGGCGATCGGCGGGTTCTCGCAGGGTGGCACGTGTGCCACCCAGTTGGGACCGCGGCACCCGGACATATTCGGCTCCATCATCGCCGTGGACGGCGAGCTGAAGCCCACCGCCGGATCCGTGGAGCATATGGTCGCCGAATATTTCAACGGCGACCGCAGCGCCTATGAGGCTCAAGTGCCGGCCAACGCCATCGCCGACCACGCGCCTTCCAACCAGATCATGATTCTGGGGGCGGGCAAGCGCGACGCGAGATCCATAAAAAATGTCATCGTCAACGGCCAGGCCGGTGTCAAGGCCGGCATGCACGTCGTGAAGATCGTCGTGCCTGACACCGGCCATGACTGGCATTCCGTCAACGCGACATTGGAGGCGGCCGTCCCCTGGCTGTGTGCGCACCGCTGGGGTCTGGGCGAAACGGGCCTGACATGGTCCGACTATCCGAGAATTGAGGTTCTGCAATGAGCGACACGCAAGTCGAACCGGAGAGCGGCAAAGAAAGCCGCCGCAAATGCCGTACCCACGGCAGGATGCATGCCTTGGTGCAGGACGTGAGCGTCTGGATTCACGGGCATCGCCTCGCAGTGACGTTGTCCTGCACGTTCGCGGGTCTCAACATCGCCATGTGGATCGGCTTCGCGCTGGCCGGCCATCCACTGCCTCTGCGCAGCCTGCGCACCAGCCTGCAGGAGTTCAACCTGCTGCATCTGCTGGCCACGCTGCTGCTGACACGCGGAATCCTGCAGCTGCTCGTCGACACGATCGCGCTGTTGGTGATGTTCTCCATCGCCGAGACGCTGCTGGGCCGCCGCCGCACCCTGACGGCGGCCTTCATCTGCACGCTCGCCGGAACGGCCCTGGGACTGCTGCTGTGCGGAGGCATCGCCCAACTGCTGCAGGGCACTCCGGTGGTGGGCCGCATCCGTTTCGCGCTCAGCCCGCTGACGCTGGGCGTGGGCGCGATGATGGCGGCCAGCGCGTTCACCCGCCGCCTGTGGAGGCGGCGCATCCGTCTGATCGGCTATGTGTCCATTATCATGGTTGTGATGTTCAGCGGTAATCCCGGTGACTACTGCCTGCTCGCGGCGGCGGGATTCGGCCATGTACTGGGCGCGCTGGCATCCAAGCGGAAGACCGTCCGACAGCTGGACGACGCTTCGGCGGCGGATCCGCTGCACTGGCAGCTGAGCACGTCGTACGAGACCCGTCGCGTGTTCGCGGCCATCGCGCTGGTACTCACGCTCGGTCCGATCATCGCGATCTCCTCACCAACCCATATCGGCCCGTTGAGCTCATTGGGACTGATTATGAGCCCGGCCTCACCCGATGACGGCAAGCTCGCCTCCTGCCTTGCCGGCATGGCCCGCACCGACTGCTTCTTCCAGTTCAATCTGCTGCGGGTGTCCATGCCTGGGGCGGTCCTGCGTTCCCTGCTGCCGACCGCGGTGATGCTCATCATGACCTGGGGCCTGTATCGTGGCAGGCGTCTCGCCGCATGGGCGTTCATCATCGTCGGGCTGGGGGAATCCTGCATCGCGATGCTGTACTATTTCGTGGCGCCTCTGTCCCACGCGCCGCAGGGGTTGCGTTCCCTGCTGCTGCACGGCGCGATTCCGGCGAGCATCGCCAACGTGCTGTTGCCAATGGTGTTCGCCATCGCCGTCGCCTGCTCCATGCGCCACTTCCCGATCCGCACGGACGCGGGGCGTCTGCGGCGAGGCAGCGCGGCGGTCGTCATCGCCCTGGCCGTCTGCATCGCGGCGTATCTGGGCTTCGGACTGTTGCGCCCCGGCGATTTCCGGCCTCCGGCGACATGGCATAGCCTGATGCATGAGCTGCCGTCACGGTTCATTCCCATCGGGTTCCTCAACCGCAGCAGGCCGTCGTTCCTGCCGCGTACCGTGGCCGCATCGGTGGTCGATCAGGCCGTGGGACTGGTCTTCTGGCTCGTGGTGCTGGTCGTCGCGGTCCGATGGATGCGTGAGATCCTGCTGGTCGACGGACGCGCCCGCGCCAACGCCGGCCGCCTGGTGGAGCTGGATGGCGAGTCGATGAGCTTCATGACCACGTGGGAGGGCAACCACTACTGGTTCTCCGCCACCGGACGGTCGGCCATGGCATACCGGGTGATCCACGGCATCGCGCTGACGACCACGGGCCCGTTCGGCGACCGTGGCGAATGGTCGTCCGACCTGCGCGAGTTCGCTCGGTTCAGCATGCAGCAGTCATGGTCGCCCGTGCTATACAGCGTGCATCGCGAGCAGCGCGACCAGCTTGCCGCCATGGGCTGGTATTCGCTGGAGGTCGGCAGCGAGATGGTGGTCGATCCCCGGCAATGGAAGACGACCGGCAAGAAATGGCAGGACATCCGCACCGCCATCAACAAGGCGAAACGTTCCGGCATCAGCGACGTGATGTCGACCTTCAACGAGGCCCCGAACGACATACGCGAACAGATCGAGGAGATCTCCGAGCAGTGGGCGCAGCTCAAGGCGCTGCCGGAGATGAAGTTCACGCTGGGCGGCGTCGAGGAGCTGCACGACCCGCGCGTGCGCATCCTGTACGCGATCGACGCCGAGGGGACGGTGCTAGGCGTGACCAGCTGGCTGCCGACGTGGCGCGACGGGCGCATCATCGGCTGGACGCTTGATTTCATGCGGCATCGCACCGACAGTCCGAACGGCATCATGGAGTTCCTGATCGCGCGCATGGCGGAGCGGCTGCGTGACGAGGGGCTGGAGCACCCCGAGTGCGCCGTCGAGTTCATGAGCCTGTCCGCCGCGCCGCTGGCCGGCATGAACCCGCAGCGCGACAATGCCGACGAGACCGGACATATGGATACCGGCACCGTCATGCTGCAGCATGCGCTGCAGATCGTGGCGGATTGGTTGGAACCCGCATACGGATTCCACTCGCTGTTCAATTTCAAACGCAAGTTCCAGCCGACCGAGGAGCCGGTGTACATCTGCTATCCCGATCCGGCCGTGCTGGCCCAAATCGGGCTGGCAGTCGTCCGCGCCTACGTGCCGTCCCTGACGGCGAAGGAGGCCATGGGCATGCTGCGCACACTGCAGCGGTAGCCGGCCATCCGGCCCTTCATGGGTTCCGGACAATCGCCGTGACGCGCCTGTGTACACGGCAGGGTTGCCACGCATAGAAAACAACAATCGCAGGATTTCACCATCCCAACCGTCCTCCCCGGCAGCCCGGCGACGCATTTGGGCGTGTCTCCCATAAGACGCATGTTCGGCCGATGACGATGATCGTGCACCCGCCGCGTGAATCCGGATACGGTCGGCGTGCCCATCATCTTGCCCGTATATGCGTCCGGCGGGATTTCGCAGTTCCATCGCGGACGAGCTCAACTGTTACACGGGTCAAGCGTCACTGTGCGTGGGTACCGTCACCGTGCGTGCCCTCGCAGCGTGACTGCGTCACGGAATCATTGGAAAATAAGGGTTTCTACCGCCCGCGTCACTGTGCGAGCCCTCGCACGGTGACGGTACCCGCGCACAGTGACGGCCAGATCATCCATCAGACGAAACGGCATCCACATCGTGAAAATGACGCCATTCCAGCCCGGCCGAATCGGATGATTCGTTCCCCCGGAGCCCGTCGCGAAGCAATCGGAGACTGCTCCGAAGAGCCCCTCACGGAATGATGCCCCTCCATGCGCAAAAGCGACGAGGCCCCCGCAAGAAGGCCCCGCCGTTGAAGGAGATATAGATAGAGATAAAATCAGCGCGCCGGCATCACGCCTTGGCGAACTGGTCGACGAGGGCGCTCATCCAATCGAGCAGGTTGGTGTATTCCTTCGGCATCTGCTCGGTGAGCTCGACGATCGGGACGTTGGCGCTCTTGGCGGCACCGGTGATCTGATCGGTGGTGGAGTTAGCTTCCTGCGTGTTGAATACCAGCATCTTGATGGAGCCGCCCTTGAGGGCGTCCTGGAACGCCTTGATGTCGGACGGGGTGGGCTCGCTCTCGTTGGCGGAGGCCTGCGCGTAGCCGGTCGGGGTGGCGTCCTTCATGCCCAGGTCGTCGGCGAGGTACCATGCGACGGATTCGGTCGCGGCGTACGGCACATCCTTGGTCTTGGCGGAGGCGTCCTTGATCTTGCTTTCCAGCTGATCCTCCTTGGCGTGCCATTCCTTATTGAGCTTGGCGTAGTCGTCCTTGTGGCTCGGGTCGGCCTTCTGATAGGCCGCGGTGATGGCGTCGGCGGTGTTGTTGCGCACCTTGGCGGAGAACCAGACGTGCGGGTTGTCGCCTTCCTTGATGCCGGCGGTTTCGGCTGCGGTGACCAGCGTGGCCTTCGTCGCGGATGCGGCCTTGGACGCCCACGGATCATAGTCGGCACCGTTCACGACGGCGACCTTCGCGGTGCCGAACTTCGCGACGTCCTGGCTGGTGGGCTCGTAGTCGTGCGCTTCGACGTTGGTCTTCGTCATGATGTTGGTGACGTCGACGTGGGAGCCGCCGAGGTCCTTGGCGACGGAGCCCCACTGGTTGATGCTGGCGACGACTTCGATGGTGCCGCCGCCTTCTCCCCCGGCGGTCTTGTTGTCCTTGCTCGTTCCGCATGCCGCGACGGCCACCAGCATAGAGGCGGCCGCCACACCCGCGACGGTGCGCCTGATGATAGATGAAATCTGCATTTGTTATTCCGTTCCTCTCCGGATGATGACGGGCTTTCTCCCGTTCTTTCGGTTCACAGTATACACGTTATTGAGATTTATTATCATTATCGTTATCAAATGGGCGTGTCGCGCGGCCGATCACGCACCGACGGACGACTCGACTTCATACAGGCCGGCGATGTCGCACAGGTCCGCCTCATGGGCGTCCTCGACCACCACGGCGCCCCGCCTGGCCACGGCGCGGATGATGTCGCGGCACGCGCATTCGCCGTCGGCATCCACATGCCGCGACAGGCAGCCCCGGCCGACCACCGGCAGCTCAAGGACATGCGTCGCCTCCCGGATCAGGCGCGACACCACCGCGCCGGTCGACCGCTCGTCGAATACGCCATCCTCGTCACCCGTGCCATACACGCACAGACGGTCGTCGTCGAAGAACCGCTCCTCGAACTCGTCCAGACCGACCGCATTGACCACGGCCGCGACGCCCATGCCATCACCCCACGAATCAAGACGCATCATGTCTTCGAGATACCGGGCGACCGGTGCCGCCTCCAGTCCCACCGGAAGACCCACCAGGAACACACGGGCCTGACCTCGCAGAGAGGCGAGCGTCCCGCCCGCGTCGTGCTTGACCGAGCAGCTCAGACAACAATCCGACAGATCGAAGATTTCCACGTCGCCCACCCCGACGCCCTGCCCCACCGGGCGGCTGACACGCCTGACGATGCTCAGACCGGCATCCGCCTCGTCATTCGGGCGCACATCATACGAGATCGCGCATACGGATGCATACGAGTCGGCCAGGGAGAACGCCACGGAGTCCAGACTCAGCCGATCGGCGCCCGTCAGCAACACCACCGACGTATCCGCGTTTCCCCGTGATTGCAATGTCGGATGAATCATGATCGCCTTTCTTTTTGATAATGATTATCATTATGATATATTGGCATCCATGTCCAAACAATGTCAAATTCTGGGCACGCGCGCCTCAACGGGCAACCGTGTATCCCACTCGCATAGGAAAACACGCCGACGCTTCAACCCGAACCTGCAGACCAAGCGGTACTGGGTTCCCTCGCTCGGCCGTCACGTCACGCTGACCGTCAGTGTCAAAGGAATGAAGACCATCGACCGCATCGGCATCGAAGCGGCCCTGGCACGCATCCGCCGCAACACGCCGGACCGTCTGGAACTGACGAAGTTCGACCCGGTCGTACGCAAACGGGTCACATTCCGCGAGACCCGCTGAATCCGTTCCGACGGCCCGCACGAACCGCGGCCGTCCGAGCGTCATCTCGGCACACAGCCATCATCAAGGAGCCTCAATGGCAAAGACCAGCAAGATCAACAAGCAACTGCAACGCGAGCAGATCGTCGCCAAATACGCGCAGCGACGGGCACAGTGCAAAAGGGACTCGGTCAACCCGCACCTGACCGCCGACGAACGCGCCGAGGCGATGCGCCGACTGCATGCGATCCCCCGCGACGCCAGCCCGACCAGGCTGCGCAACCGCGACAGCATCGACGGCCGACCGCGCGCCTTCAACCGTAAATTCGGACTGTCCCGTATCAACCTGAGGGAAAAGGCGCACCGCGGGGAGCTTCCCGGCGTGGTGAAGAGCAGTTGGTGATCCACCGCGGCGCACCAACATCGCATCATCAGAAAGGCATCACCAGAAAGGCATCATCATATGAAAGACAACATCCATCCTCAATACGGGTACGTGGTATTCCGCGACCGGTCCGCCGGAAAGACGTTCCTCACGCGGTCCACGCTGGTCGCGAAGGCCGCGAGCCTGCCGACCATCGAATGGGAGGACGGCAACACCTATTCCCTGGTCAACGTGGAGGTGTCGAGCTACAGCCACCCGTTCTACACCGGCCGCAACGTCGTGCTCGACACGGCCGGCCAAGTGCAGAAATTCAACAAGCGCTACGGACGGAGCTGACAGGGCCGGCGAATGCCGGCATCCCAATGCACGAACCACCCCCACCCGCTACACGGAAGCCCCCGCTGACGGGAGCTGGCTCGCGAAGCGAGACTGAGGATGGTCGGCCGACCGGCGCAGCACATACATCAACACTGCATAAACCCATCGAAAACACGAAACGGAGCAACGATATGAAGGTCAAATCGTCGATACGCTCGTTGGCACGCAAGGACGGCTCGTACGTCGTGCGCCGCCGCGGGCATCTTTATGTAATCAACAAGAAGAACCCCCACTGGAAAGCGAGGCAAGGCTGATGGCACTGCCGAAAGTCAGAACGTCGCGCGCGAACACGCATGCGCGCAGGTCACAATGGAAGGCGCAGGCCGCGCAGCTGATCGCCGTGCACATGCCCGATGGCGAGGTGGTGCACGTGCCACACAGTCTGGTCAAGGCCGTGCGCAAGGGATACGTGAAGCCGCGGTAGACCCGCGACCCGATGCGTGATGGGTCAATCCACGCGAACCAGCCGCCAAGACCAGTGACATGGCCTCAGCAGGGACTTGTATGCAGGGTGCCGCTTCTCAAGACGAGAGGCGGCACCTTTTTGCATTGGGAACCATTATCACCGTGGTACGATATGGCGGCATCATCCCATACCGACAGCCCATGCCGGCAATTCAAAGGAGCGTCATAATGTCATGGGGACATCGCACCGGCACGGTTCATGACGGCACCGGACGGGGACACCACGCCGATGGCGGCAGTCCCATTGACGCCAACAGTGCCGATGGGCGCGACCATTCGGCGCATTACCTTTTTCTCATCATCGGCACGCCGCTGGTGGCGTTCCTCATCGCCGCGTCCGCCATGTTCGAATCGCGCGGTCTGCCGATTCCACTGGTGCGCATCGGCACCGGCGCCGCCGGGCTCATATTGCAGACGATCCCGTTCTTGCTGGTGGGCGCGATGATGTCGGCAGCGGTCAGCACATTCGTCAGCGCCGATGCGTTGGAGCGGCACGTGCCGAAATCGCTGGCCGGCGGACTGGCGATGGCGATGATCGGCGGGCTGTGCCTGCCGGTATGCGATTGCATGGTGGTGCCCACGTTCGCGAATCTGGTGCGCAAGCGGCTGCCGCTGCCGTACGCGACGGCGCTGCTGTGCGCGGCCCCGGTGATGAACCCGATGGCGATCTGGTCCACGTGGTTCGCGTTCACGGGCAGTCCATGGATGGTGGCGGCCCGCGTGGGTCTGGGCATGCTGGTGGCGAGCGCCGTGGGATTGTCGTTCGCCGTCCGCCCGTCCCGCTCCCCCGCCGTACGGGACCTTCCGCTGACGAGGGGCCGGACGCCGGCCTGTGATGGCTGCGCCGTACAACATGCGGGGCAGGATGGGCGTTCCCGCTTCATGCACTTCCTCAGGCACACGCACGACGATGTCATGCGCATGATGCCGATTCTGCTGTCCGGCACGATTGCGGCATCCATCGTACGCACCGCGCTGTCCCCGCTGACCGACGGCTCCGGCACGATCGACGGCATCGGTGCCGTGACGCTGATTGCGGCGGCGATGGCGATAGCCTTCCTCTGCTCGCTGTGCTCCACGTCCGATGCGGTGATCGCCGCGAGTATGACCGGCGTGTTGCCGGCTTCCGCCATGCTCGCTTTTCTGCTTTTCGGGCCGATGCTGGATCTCAAGAACACGTTGATGCTGGTCACGGAATGCCGTCCGCGGTTCATCATCCGCTTTGTAGTGACCGTCGCGGCGGCCTGCTTCCTGGTCGCCGTCGCCATCCATCTGACGACGGGAGCGTGATGCAATGACGAATACTCTGAACTTTCCCGGCTCCGACCGGCATGCCCCGGCGGCACGGCATGCTCCCGCGCTTCCCGACCGTATCGAGGCGATCTGTTTCGCGGCACTGTGCGCGGCCATCGTGTATTCGACTACGAGCGGCTCGTATATCACGCTCACCACGCCCCGATCGCTGCCGTATCTGATCGTCGGCGCGATACTGCTGTTCGCCCTGTCCGTCGCCGCGTGGCTCGGCGTGTTCCATGCCGACGAGCGATCCTCGTTCCGTTTCCTGGTCGCGCTCGTCATCCCCACGCTGCTCATCGCCGTGCCGTTCCAACCCGGCAACAGCACCGGTTTCGACACGTACGCCGCAGGACGGGCCATCGCCATACGCCGGGACGCGCACAAGCCGGCGGGATTCGCATCTCCACGGGCTCGACGAGGAGCGCAAGACCATCACCATCAGCGACGACGAATTCGGCTCGTGGTTCTCCCACATCGACCACAATCCGCAGCGATACATCGGCTATCGGGTGCGTCTCACCGGTTTCGTCTACAAGCCGTCCACGCTCGGCGCCCATGAGTTCGAGCTGTCACGGCAATTCATGTCCTGTTGCATCCTCGATATGACGCCGTTCGGATTCACCACGCACTATGCGAAGACCGCGCACCTTCAGGAGCATGACTGGGTGAGCGTCGACGCGACGCTCGTACAAGGCACGTACGGCATCGCCGGGCATACGCGGCAGGGGCCGATGCTGAAGATCACGTCGCTGCACACCGCCAAAGCCGCGCCCACCGGCTATTTCTACTGGCAGTGACCGTGCTTTCGGCGGCAATCCCCGCCACCGAAAGCACGGTCGGCTTTTGCTGCGGCTGCTGCGTCACCGGTGACTGCTACGACGACTCCGACTGCGAGCACGGCTCCACCGAGGAGTGCGAGGGCAAGGCCTACGTGCACACCTGCCACGAGAACCGCGAAAGTCACGAGTGCGCCTTCTGCCACCTCGCCTTCGACACCAGCGAGAAGTGCCACGAGGAAATCCTCGCCGACCTCAAGGAACTCAAGGCCGAACTGGCCGCATGATATAGGCGAATGGCGGCATGGAGGGACCGAGCGGCATCCCTTCGCGCCGCCATTCGTCGTTATCGGCTCCTCCGCGCGCGAGTGCCACGCCGCCGGACCACCCCAGTCAGCCCGCGGCCGACAGCCCTCCGCCAGCAGGGGCGAATCCGCGGAAAGGTCAGCGATTTTCCTGACAATCGGGGCATAAGCCGAACACCTCAAGGGTATGCGACTCCACCGTGAACCCATGCCCGTCGGCCACCTTGCGCAGCCAGGATTCGCTCGGCGGATCGATCTCGATCGTCTTGCCGCATTTGCGACACACCAGATGATGATGGTGGGCATCATCGCCGCACAGGCGGAACAGCTGCTGCCCATCCATGCGCACGGTATCCGCCGCTCCGGAATCCACCAGCGAGTTCAACTGCCGATACACTGTGGCGAGGCCGATGCGCAGTCCGGAATCCACCAGCTTGCGATGCAGCTCCTGCGCGGAAATGAAATCATCACAGCCGCGAAGCTGCGCCATCACGGCATCCTTCTGCTTCGTATGCCTCACCGGCCCGTTCGCCATCACACGCTCCTCAAGTATTATCATTTAACAACCATTAATGATAATAGCGCAATCCACGGCGACATGCGAGCGCGCCGCACATACAACGAAACGAGGGGCGGACGCCGCAGCGTCACGCCCCTCGCTCCCGAACCGCCAAAACTACCGGAGACTACTTGAGGTCATCCCAGCAGCCGGTGGCCTCCAACGCCTCGACGGTCGCCGCAGTGTCATCCGTGAGCACGGTGATATGACCCATCTTGCGGTTATGACGCACCTGCGCCTTGCCGTAATCGTGCACGTTCCACTCGGGATGGTCGGCAATCAGCGCCCTCGTGGGCGCGACATGCTGGCCGAGCACGTTCACCATGACCGCCGGGCTGAGCAGCTTCGGCTGGATCAGCGGCCAGCCGGCGATGCCGCGGATGTGCGCGTCGAACTGATCGATCGAGCACGCCTCGATGGTGTAATGCCCCGAATTGTGCGGACGCGGTGCCAGCTCGTTGACGACGACGCGACCGTCCTTGGTGATGAACAGCTCGATGGCGAGCGTGCCAGCCAGCTCGAAGCCGCGGGCCAGGGCCAGCGCCATCTCGTGAGCGGTGCGCGCGATCTCCGGGCTCACCTCGGCGGGGGCGATCGTCATATGCAGGATGTTGTTGCGGTGGTCGTTGCGCACGATCGGGAACGTGACGTAATCCTTGCCGTTGCCGGACACGAGAATCGACGCCTCGAACGCGAAATCGACGAACCCCTCCAGGATGGACGGTGGGAAGCCGCCGCCGCGGTCGCCACGGGCGCGAATCTTCTCCAGGTCGCTGTCATTGCGCAGCACATGCTGGCCGTGCCCGTCGTATCCGCCGGAGCGGGTCTTGAGCACGCACGGGTAATGCAGGTCATCGATGGCGGCGTCAAGCTCCTCGAAGGTGTTGACCTCACGCCAGGGTGCGGTCTCGATGCCGTGCCTGTTGATGAAGGTCTTCTCGTGGATGCGGTCCTGGGTAACGCGCAGCAGGTCGGTGCCCTGCGGGGCCGCGACCAGGTGACGCACCTCGTCGATGGATTCGGCGTCGACGTTCTCGAACTCATAGGTGAGCACGTCGGACTTCTCCGCCAGATCATGGATGGCGGTCTTGTCGTCGTACTCACCGACGACCTGGAAATCGGCCACCTGCGCGGTCGGGCAGTCCGGCGTCGGGTCGAGTACGCCGATGCGGAAGCCCATGTACTTCGCGCTCAATGCCATCATGCGGCCGAGCTGTCCGCCGCCGATGATGCCGATGGTCGCTCCGGGCTGCAGCATCTTCACCGCGCCATGGGTCTCCTCAGACAAGCTGGGCATTGGATTCGGCCACCTTCTCCTTGAGAGCGTCACGGTATTCCTGCAGCGCGTCGGCGAGACGCTTGTCGGTCGTGCTCAGGATCTGCACCGCCAGCAGGCCGGCGTTCGTCGCGCCGGAATTGCCGACGGCGGTGGTCGCCACCGGAATGCCGCCGGGCATCTGCACGATGGACAGCAACGAATCCCAGCCGGAGAGCGCATGCGAGCGCACCGGGACGCCGATCACCGGCAGCGTGGTCTGGGCGGCGACCATGCCGGGAAGGTGCGCGGCGCCGCCGGCACCGGCGATGATGACCTTGAGACCGTTGACACGGGCGCCGTGAGCGAATTCGGCCATCAGTTCGGGCGTGCGATGGGCGGAGATCACCTGCTTGACGTAGGGCACCTCGAACTGGTCGAGCATGTCGCAGGCGTGCTTCATCGTCTCCCAGTCGCTGGCCGATCCCATGATCACGGCGACTTCGGGCTTGCTGTCTGTCATAAGAAGAACCTCCTCTTGGATACCGTTACAACTGTACAATCCCCTATATCCTCACCACGACCTTGCCGAACACGTCGCCGGAAAGAGCCTTGGCAAAGGCCGCGCGGGCGTCGGCGAGCCCGAACGTCGAGTCGATCACCGGGTGTATGTCGGCATGTTCCACGAAGCGCAGCAGGCGGGCGAAATCCTCGCGCGAGCCCATCGTGTTGCCCTGCACGCGTATGTCCTGGAAGAACACGCGGGTGAGTTCGGCGCCCGGCTGGTCGCCGGTGGTGGCACCGCAGATCGCAATCGTGCCACCGGGGCGCACGGAACGCACCGAATGCCCCCATGTGGCGGCGCCCACCGACTCGATGACGGCGTCGACCTTGCGCGGGAGGCGCGCTCCGGCCTCGAACGCGGCGTCCGCGCCGAGGGCCAGTGCACGCTCGCGCTTGGTCTCGTCGCGCGAGGTGACGAACACCTCCAGCCCGGCGGCGTGGGCGAGCTGAACGGCAGCGGTCGACACGCCGCCGCCTGCTCCCTGAATCAGAATCGTGTCGCCCGGTTTGACGCCCGCCGAAGCGAACACCAGCGAGTAGGCGGTCAGCCAGCTGGTGCCGAGCGCGGCGGCCTCGTCGAGCGTCAGGTTCGCGGGCTTGGCGAACACGTTGGCGCTGGGCACCTGGGTCTTCGCGGCCATCGTGCCGGGGTACCGCTCGGAGAGGATCGTGCGCCGCTCCCCCGGCATCACGCCGGCCCCATCGGCGCCGATCACGGTGTACAGCACGACCTCGTCACCGGCCTTGAGCCCCTTGCGCACGGGAATGTCCTCGTCGAGCACGCCGGCGGCGTCGGTACCGAGGATCATCGGCGTGGCCTCCGCTGCGAGCCCCACGCCCTTGAGGCTCCAGATGTCATGATGGTTGACGGTCGCGGCCTTGACGGACACGGTGGACCAGAACGGGCGAGGCTGCGGCTCGGGCAGCTCCCCCACCTCCAGCGCGGCCAAGGGGTCGGCATTGTTGATCGTTGCGGCAAATACGGCCTTCATTGGCCCCTCCTTGTTCGGGGATATCCATCGTCGATACCATTCAACCACGCGCACACGTCCGCGCGGAGGCCGGGCGCGGCATGCGCAACGGGAGCGGGACGCGACAGACGGTACAGGCGGAACGGAGCCGCAATGCCTCCCAGGACTCCTGCCGTATACGGAGATGTTGGGGGCATTTTCTCGCACCGGCGGCCCGACGCGACGGCATCGATTATCATGTCGCTTTTGAAACATCCGAGGAAAGGACATATGCGTATGAGCGTCGGCATATTGAGTGCGATTCACGGACCAGCCGACGTGCATGCCCTCGACGCCGCGGAGCTTCCGGCGCTGTGCGGTGAGATCCGCACGACGCTGGTGAGGTACGGCCATATCCACGGCGGGCACATCGGATCGAACCTCGGCATGGTCGAGGCCACTGTCGCCCTGCACCGCGTATTCGACTCGCCTCGCGACCGCATCGTATTCGACGTGTCGCATCAAAGCTACGTGCATAAGATGCTGACAGGCCGCGCCGACGCGTATCTCGACCCGGCGCATCATGACTCGGTGACGGGTTTCACCAATCCCGCCGAATCCGCCCATGACCAGTTCGTGCTCGGTCACACCGGCACGTCGATTTCCCTGGCGTGCGGCCTGGCGAAGAGCCGTGACCTGGCGGGCGGCATGGACGGCGGCAGCGGCATACGCAATGTGATCGCCGTGATCGGCGATGGCTCGCTCAGTTCCGCCATCGCGTTCGAGGGGCTGAACAACGCCGCCGAACAGGGCGGCAACCTCATCATCATCGTGAACGACAACGAGATGTCGATCGCGGAGGATCACGGCGGCATGTACGGCACGCTCGCCCGTCTGCGCGCTACCGGCGGCAAGGGTGGGCCGAACCTGTTCATGGCGTTCGGACTGGACTACCGGTATGTCGAGGCCGGCAATGACGTGTTCGCTCTGATCGAGGCGTTCGAACAGGTCAAGGACACCGATCATCCGGTCGTCGTGCACATCCACACGCGCAAGGGTCTGGGATTGCCGCCCGCCAAGGAATCCGCGGAAGCCCGCGACTCCGGGATGCCCATGGAGGGTGACGCCGCGGTCGCCGCCGAGGACTCGATGGTCTTCGAAGGACGACATGAGGCGAACCATTGGCAGGATCCCGACAGCACGACCGGGCGGCCTTTGGGAGCGCGCAAGCATTACGGGAGCATGGCGATGGCGGCATTGGAACCGCGGTTCGCCACGGAACCTGGACTGGTGGTCATCTCCCCCGCGACGCCGGGCTCGAACGGCATCACCCGCGCGTTCCGGGAACGGGCCGGACGGCACTACGTCGATACCGGCATCGCCGAAGAGCACGCCGTGGCGTTCGCCTCGGGCATCGCACGGGCCGGCGGACGACCGGTGCTGGCCACTTCCGCGACGTTCTTCCAGCGCACGTTCGACCAGTTGCAGCAGGAGCTGTCGCTGAACGGCACCCCAGTGACGCTGCTCGACTTCGGCGGCGGACTGTCCGGAGCCGACAACACGCATTCGGGCGCATTCGACATCGCCATGTTCGGCAACATCCCCGGGCTGACCTGCCTGGCACCGACCAGCGGCCGCGCGTTCCTCGACATGCTCGCCTGGTCGACGAGCCAGAGCAACACCTCTCCGGTCGTCATCCGGGTGCCGGGCGACACGATTCTCAACCGGGAGCGCTCGGGCGACTTGCCCGGCGACGCGCAGGACGTCACGGACATGGGCTCCGCGGACGATACGTGCAGTAATGCGTGCAGCGAAAAGACCACGGCCGACGGAACAGCCACCTGCCCGTGGTCCCGTTACCGCACGATTCGCCGCGGCACGACTGTGGCGGTCCTGGCATTGGGCAACACGCTGCCGTTGGGATGGCGCGTGGTCGAGGCTCTGGCTTCGGATGTCCGGCATCCCCTTGATGCCACACTGATCGATCCGCAGCAGTTCTCCACGCTGGATGCCGCGACGCTGACCGAGCTGACCGGGCGCCACCGCATCGTCGTGACGCTGGAGGATGGACAGCTCGAAGGCGGCTGGGGAGACAAGGTCACCGCCTTCTACGCCAATGCCGGGCTGCGCGACATGCGCGTGCTGAATTTCGGCGCGGCGAAGGAGTTCACCGATCGCGTGCCGCTCGACGCGCTCAACGAGCGTTATGGCATGACCGTCGGCAACATCACCGCGCGCATCCGCAGCGAGAGCCGAGGCTGAAAGCCGGGCTTATCCGGCCCCGTCAGGCCCACAAGGACGTCGAAAAGGAACAGAAAGCCCGTTGGAACCTTATTGATTCCAACGGGCTTCACCGTGACCCCGGACGGGCTCGAACCGTCGACCTTGAGATTAGAAGTCACATGCTCTATCCAGCTGAGCTACGGGGCCGAACAACGAAAGAACAGTGTACCATCACCGCGGCACGTTCAGGGATATGTGTCCGCGGGCGGCGCGGCAAGTCATATCCGCCGCCCCCTCACCAGTGGTCGGGAACCACTGCGCCGCAGTCGGGGCAGCATCCGTCGGGTCCGATGCGGTCGGACAGTATCGCGTACCAGTCGCGCACGATCAGGCTCGCCCCGCACGCCGGGCAGAATGTGGTGTCCGCTCCAGCAGCGCGTAGGCGAGGGCGGCGACCGAACCGGAGTACACGTATCCGGCATGCGGCACAATCACCGCCTTCGGAGCCCCCTGCGGCAGACGCGGCGCGAGGGACGACACCAGTCTGCGCGCATGGTTCATCTGCCGGTCAATCATGGCCTGCAGTTCGCCGGCGTTGGCCGGATAGAACGCGCCGGCTACGGCGGCCGGGCGGACGGTGCCGGCCTCCTTGCCGGAATCGGAAACAACCATCATCATGACGCCTCCTCACATCTATCTCCATCGTAGCCTCGCGCGGCGTCAACGGCTACGGGGACGTGGCCGGCCCTGCACGACTCCCCGCACGAGCCGCGGACGAAACCGGCATCTCCTGTTGCGTCGCTAAGTGCGCGCCGAAACGACGAGTACGCGAACATAGGAACGCAAATGATCCTGTTTGCGTATCAAAGTGCGCACGGTCGTCGTTTCGGCGCGCACTTAGGGACGCAAACCGGCCGACAACGTCGCGCAGGCCGCGCGCGAACACCACATGGCGGCCAAGCCTCCACCCCCGCAAGGCCCTAATGCGGCCAAATACGCCGAACTGCGCTGATTTTCGATGATGATTCAGCGTGTCTCCTCGCAACGTTACTATCAGACTATGGGGAATGACACAGGACGAATGCCGGCCGCGGCGAACGACGGCTCGGGCGGCAGTACGGCCGGCGGCAGCCCGGACGCCGCCGCTCCCTATGCCACACCCTCTTTCGCGCACGGCATCGTTCCGTTCGACCATGAGATCTCATCGAACCAGCATCTGACGTTCTCATACGCCGAGCAATCATTCGCCTCAGCGAACATCCCGTGGGATCCGGATCATGACGCGCTGCATCTCAAGGAGCGCGGCATGTTCACCAACACCGCGCTGATCATCTCCGACCAATGCCCGTTCACCATCAAATGCGCGACGTTCGACGGCGACGTCAAGGCACCCATCAGCGAACGCATCGAACTGAGCGGCTCCATGATCGGACAGCTCAATGACGCCATGACGTTCCTGAACGGGCACAACAGACGCGACGACGGCCGCCAATGCCCGCCGGACGCGCTGCGCGAGGCGCTGGTCAACGCCGTGCTGCATCGCGACTACGCATTCCCCGGCCCGACTCTGGTCAACATCTTCCCAAGCCGCGTCGAGATCGTGTCACTGGGTGGGCTGATGGACGGCATCGAGATCAACGACCTGCTCAACGGCATCAGCCAGCCGAGGAACCCCCGGCTGGCCGAACTGTTCACCAGACTGGGATTCAGCGAGAATTACGGCACCGGGATCCGCCGCATCATGGAGGAATACGACGAGGCCTCCGACAACCCGCAGATCCGCGTGGGCACGTCCTCGGTGGTGATGGTGCTGCCGTTGCCGTCGCAGCCGTCGCCGGGTGGATCGCGCACGCGCGGCGACGCCACAAAGGGCGGCTCCGCACAAGGCGCCGACGGGCACGATGCCGCCCAAGGCCACGCGAAGATGTACGCATTCCCCACCATCATGACGACGGCCACCAGCGATCCGACCGTGGCTCTGGCCGGCACACGCGTCATCGGGTGCGTCCCCGTGCGCCTGTCGGACGGGTCGGCGCTGCGCACGTCGCCGCTCATCGCGCCGAGACGCATCACATCCCCCGCGGCAACCGCCCAACTGCCGCCGAACGCCGGACAGACGCTCGAAGAAGTGACCCTGCACTGCATCGCACAGGCCGGCGTGCCGTTGAGCCGCCAGCAGATAGCCGACAATCTCGGCGCGACCAAGAACCAGATGACATACGTGCTGCATCATCTGGTCGAGCAGGGACGGGTCCTCAAACGCGGCAGATCCCGGGCCACACGCTACAGCATGCCCTGACGCGGGCGCCGGCGGAGACTCCCCCACCGAAAATTCAATTTCCGTTCATCTGCTCTCCAACCGCAGGCAGTCATCCCCTCAACTCGGCACAGTAGTCTCAAGGCTGGTTCCGAAACAAGGAGATAGTACCGTGCAATCCTCGGTGGGCGTTCGCGAACGCATCGATCATGTGTATCCTTCCCTGCGTCCGGCGGAACAGGCGGTCGCACGATACGTGCGTTCCCACCTTGACGAGGCCGCGGGGCTGACGGTCGGCCAGCTCGCAGAAATCTCCCGGGTCAGTCAGCCCACCGTCATCCGTTTCGCCCGCAAACTGGGCTTCGGCGGATACCGTGAGCTGCGATACGTGCTGCGGCACCCGCAGGAGGAACGCTCGGTGACCTTCGACCCGCTCGAAGGCTTCGACCTCAATCCGTGGGACAATCCCGACGACGTGCCGGGCAAGGCCATGACCCGGGCGAAGACGCTCATCGACGAGCTGCATTCGGCCATGGACGGCAAGGCGCTGCACAAGGCGACGACGCTGCTGGCGCAATCGAGGATGATCGACATCTACGGCGTGGAGAACTCCATGTCTCCGGCGCTCGACCTGTGCACCAAACTCACTTATCTGGGACTGCAATGCCGGTTCAACGCCGACGCCTACCTGCAGCAGATCGGCGCGGGGCATCTGACGAAGGACGACACGGCCATCGCATTCTCTCACTCCGGCAGTTCCGCCGACACCGTGAAAGCGCTGAAACTCGCCAAATCCGCCGGCGCGCACACCATCGCTGTCACCAACAACACCGGCACCCCGCTGGCCAACTGGGCCGACGTGACGCTGCTCACCGGTCGCGGCGACAGGGCGATTTACGGCAACGCCATCTTCTCGCGCGTGGCGCACAGCATCACCGTCGACATGCTGTACATGAGCGTGATCCTCAGCGATTACGGCCGATTCTCCACCGAGCTCGACCGTTCCGGCCGCATCATCGCCGACCGCGAGTTCCGCGGCTGACCGCCATCATCCGCATATCCGCAAGGTTCCATAAGACTGCACAATACACGCAAGGTTCCATGAAGGCTCGCGTGGGGCTCCGTGACGCCCATCCCATTCCACCCCACCCCCGCAAACTACAGAACTACGTGCATCAGCCGTAATCGAACTCGTTGTCCACTCTCCTTTCCCCCAACTTTCCACCAGATCGGAATCCGGCCGCCCCGCGGGAGCCGATGATGGAATCACGGCGAGAAGTTCGTCCGTGACACAACTGAACACCGGACGGGATGCCATAGGCATCACACGCAATGGTGCCGCATCAGGCGGCGCGACGGAAGACAAACGACGAAATATGCTCGACTCAGCCGACGGTGTTACCGTAGACCTGCGCTTGCAGGTCCTTGCGAGAGGTCTCCAATTTGGTGATTTCGCCGAGCAGTTCCAGTTTTTCCGAGCCTTCGGGCATGCCGGCCATGCGCCGGCGCGCCGCGGCGATGCGCCGCATGTATCCCATGTCCAGAAGACGGGCCAACAGTTCGGCGGCGTACCGGGTCTCGGCGGGGCTCGCCGGACGCAGCTGCACGGCCGCCGCATTGGCAGCGCCCGGCACGCCGGATCCGGCGACGGCCCGATCCTGATCTGACGGAGGCAGGGGCAGCTGCAGCACCGCGAGCTCATTGATCACCGTCGTCAGCGTCAATCCGCCGGCCTTGTTGAGATTATGCATCCACAACCCCTGCGGCGCATCATCCGGCGGCAATCCGCCCGCGGCCTGAATGGCGAGGAACAACGCGCGGAACACCGGGGCGACGAACGAGTCCTCGTTGAGCGACGCGAACATCGTGCGGTTGATGGCACGCGGAATCTGAATCAGCGTGGCCATGAACTGCTGCTCGCAGATGAACACCGCATCGTCGATGCGGAAATACGACTGCTCTGTGGCGGCTCGATGCTCCAACGCCCGGCGTTCGGCCGGATTCGCATACGGATTCGAGCCGGGCTCGACACGAGGCTGGCCTGCGCCCTCGCCGTTGCCCGCGCCGAAACGACGCCGGGGCGAATAGGCGTCCTCGTCGCGCACATGCAGCTGGCCGTGCGCCGAACGCACCTCGCGCTGCATGATGTCCAGATCCACCCCGATGCGGCGCGTCGCCTTGCGCGCATACAGGTCACGCTGCGAACGATCGCGAATCTGGGCGATGAGCGGTGCCACGGCCTTCACCGCGCCCATCTGCCCGGTGGCATACGTGGTGTCGAACCGGCCAATCGCGGCATCGATCACAAAATCATACAACGGCTTCGCATGCTCGATCAGCGAGCGCACCGCCTGATCGCCACGGTTGATGCGCAGATCGCACGGGTCGAGATTGTCGTCGGCAACGGCGACGAACGTCTGCGACAGGAACGCCGAATCCAATCCGAACGCGTGCAGCGCGGCCTTCTGCCCCGCGGCATCGCCATCGAACGTGAACACGATGCGCGAGCTCAATGCCTGCCCGGGAACGTTCAGCGGGCCGACCAGCTGCACCGCGCCCAGCGAATCATCGGCGACCAGCCGCCGCACGATCTTCGCGTGCTCGGCGCCGAACGCCGTGCCGCAGGTCGCCACCGCCGTATCGATGCCGGCCAGATGCATCGCCATGACATCGGTGTAACCTTCGACGATGACGACCTGACGCTTCTTCACGATGGACGACTTCGCCAAGTCGATGCCGTACAGCACCTGCGTCTTACGGTACAGCTGGGTGTCCGGCGTGTTGATGTACTTCGCGGCGATCTGATCGTCGTCATACAGCTTGCGCGCGCCAAAGCCGAGCGTGCGCCCGGTCGAATCACGAATCGGCCATGTGGCGCGGCCGCGGAAATAGTCGTACACGCCGCGCTGCCCCTGCCTCGCAAGCCCGGCGTCAAGCATCTCCTGCTGCGTGAACCCCTTGGACGCAAGATAGCGAACCAGATTGTCCCACCCCTGAGGCGCGTACCCGCAGCCGAAACGCTCGCAGTCCGCCCGGCTGAAATTGCGTCCGCCGAGCAGCTTGCGCGCGGCCAGAGCCTCCTTGCTCATGATCTGCGACATGAAAAAACGCTGAGCCTCCTCGTTGGCCTCGATCAGCCTGGCCCGCTTCGACCCGGAATGCTCGGTGCGCCCACCGGAATTCTCGTAATGCAGCTCGATATGGTATTTATCGGCGAGAAGCTCCACCGCCTCGCGGAAATCGATGTTCTCCTGATGCTCAACGTAGCCGAACACGTCGCCGCCGAGACCGCAGCCGAAACAATGCCACACGCCCAGCGCAGGCCGCACGGAGAAACTCGGCGTCTTCTCGTCATGGAACGGGCACAGGCCGACGAACGTGCCGGTGCCGGAAGGCCGCAGCGTCACGCTCGCGGACACGATGTCGTACAGGTCCGCGGCGGCGCGCACCTTCTCCACGTCTTCCTTCAGAATCATTCCAGCCATAGCCCACCAGTCTAACGTCAGCCGTGCCTGAGGCCGCCGCGGCCGTCACAGGATCGAATGCAACGCAAGGGCGGAGCTGTCGGTGAGGGAGGCCACCTGGTCGACCGCGACGCGCAGGCGCTCGCCGTCGTTCGTCGCCTCGTCCCAATCCTGCAGGAGCACGGCCTCCAGCGCACTGGAAGGGCGCGGAGAATCGGCCATGAGCACGTCGATGAGATCGTTGATGATCTGGCGTTCCTCCTGGTGGAACGGCTCGTGCTCGCGAGGAGCCATCACGAAGTACACGGCGATGCCCTTGAGCGCCACGATTTCGTAGCTGGTCTCCTCGGGGATCACCACGTTCGCCGAATACCGGGTCAGAGGCCCGTCGCCGTACGTGTCGCGGGTCGCGTTCTCCACCGACCATGCGAAGCGTCCGATCAGGTCCGAGGTGATGTTCTTCAGTTGCGCCAGCGCCTGGCGCGACCCGTCGAAGTGGTCGGGGAACATGCGCAGCCGCCGCAGCCTTCCGAACGCCCGCTCCAGCTCGTCGGCATCCCATTTCGAGCCGTACCATGAGCGCGTCGCCTCGATGATGCGGCCGATCATTCGCGGGTCGGCGAGCACCAGTGGGTTGAACGCGCCGGTCGCTATGGCGTCCTCGACGTCGTGGACGCTGTATGCGATGTCGTCGGACAGGTCCATGACCTGGCATTCCATGGGTTTGCGGGCTTCGGGAGCGCCTGTCTTCAGCCAGCGGAACACGTCCTCGTCATCCGGGTACACGCAGAACTTCACGCCGCGGCCACCGTCGTACTTGGCCGCTTCGGCGAGGGTCCACGGGTATTTGACGGCCGCGTCCAGCGAAGCCCTGGTCAGGTTCACGCCGGCCGACCGGCCGTCGGAGTGGAAGACCTTCGGCTCCAGCCGGGTGAGCAGGCGCAGCGTCTGCGCGTTGCCTTCGAATCCGCCGATGTCGGCGGCGATGTCGGCGAGCGCCCGTTCGCCGTTATGGCCGAAAGGCGGGTGGCCAAGATCATGGCACAGGCACGCGCAATCGACCACATCCGGGTCGCATCCGAGCATGGCTCCGACCTGCCGTCCGATCTGGGCGACCTCAAGCGTGTGGGTGAGCCTGGTGCGGGCGAAATCGTCGGTGCCCGCGACGAGGATCTGCGTCTTCGCGCCGAGCCTGCGCAGCGCCGACGAGTGCACGACACGGGCGCGGTCGCGCTCGAAGGCAGTGCGCGATTTCGACTTCGGCGGCTCGCCCGCCCAGCGCTGCTCGTCGAATGCGGTGTACCCCTCCCCTGCTGGTATGCGTTCGCCGCTGTCCTCGGATTTCATGGGACCTCCCTTGCCGTCGCCACGTTCCGGTATCCAGTTTAGCAAAGGGTTCCTTGGACGGAGCCGGTCACGCCGTCCTCGCAATGCGTGCAATGTACGCGACGCGCGGCGGGTCTACAGCAGGCTCGCCGGATCGAGCTTGGCGAGGTCCGCGGCGGGCAGCACGTCGGCGGCATGCAGGTAGAGCCTCGGGATGCGATTGCGCAGACAGGTGAACACCTCGTAGCTAATCGTGTCGGCGGCGCGCGCCCAGTCGTCGGCGGTCGGCTCGCCGTATTGCTCACCGCGACCGGGCCCGAACAACTCCACGGTGTCGCCCTCATGGACGCCAAGCTCGGCGGCCGACCCGTGCAGGTCGACGATGAACTGGTCCATGCACACGCGACCGCACACGTGCAGCAGGCGCGGGCCGGCGCTGGTCATCACACGCACGGGACCGCCGGCCTTCTCGACATGCTTGGCGCCCTGCATGTCGAAGCCGGACGCGGAACGGTGGATGCCGTCGGCGTAGCCGAGGGGCACGATGGCGGTGCTGGTGTTGTCGGGCGTCAGGTACGTGCGACCGTATGAGACGCCGTGCCCGGCCTCCACGTCCTTGACCGTACCGAGCTGCGCCTGCAATGTCATGGCGGGCTTCAGATGCCAGTCACGCGGCGTGCCCATCGCCGGGTCGGGCTCGTAGCCGTACAGACCGATGCCCGGACGGGTCAGTTCGAAATGAATCTCGGGACGGTTGAGCGTGGCCGCGGTGTTTGCCAGATGGCGTATTTCGGGCGCGATGCCCGCGGCTTCCATGCGACGGGTGAATTCCGTGAACGATTCGATCTGCCGGTCGGTGGAGGCGACGAATTCAGGCACATCCGGCGAGTCGGCGACCGCCAGATGGCTCCACTGGCCGACGATGTGCAGCACGCCCTCATGCGCGAGCGGCACCAGCTTGGCAAGGGCCGCGTCGAATCCGGCCGGCGTGAAGCCGTTGCGGCCGAAGCCGGAGTCGACCTTGACATGCACGCGTGCGGGTTTGCCGAGCCGGCGCGCGGCGTCGGCGAGCGCGTCGATGCCCGCCAGCGAGCCGACGGAGATGTCGATGTCGTTGTCGATCAGCTCGTCGAACGGCACATCCATGCCGTTGTACACCCATGTCAGAATGCGGCAGCGGTCCGGGCCGATGCCGAGTTTGCGCAGCAGCAGCGCCTCATGCGATTGCGCGGTGCCCAGCCAGGTCGCGCCGCCCGCGAGCGCCGCCAGCGCGGCCGGCAGCAGACCGTGCCCGTAGGCATCCGCCTTGACCACGCCCATCACCGCCGTGCCGGAATGCGGGCCGCCCACCACATCGACCAAGTGGGCCATGTTGTCCCTCAACGTGGCCAGGTCGACGATCGCCTGCGCGGGGTACCGGCGTCGCGCCGCCCGGTAGTTGGCTTCGCCAGCCGGGGATGAAAACTGCAATTCGGATGCTGCGTTCAAAGTCATGGCTCTTATTGTGGCGCGGCATGATGACGAATGCCGGAGCGCGTCGCATGACGGCACGAATCCGACCTCAGCCGGCAGTGGCGTTGTCCGGCGCATTGCCGTATGCTGTACGACGCATATTCGCGGCGTCCGCGGTCGACCGCCGCCGCATCAGATTCCCGGCGTTGAGGCGTGCCGGGGTCCCGGAACGCCGTCCGGTACAGCCCAATCCATTCCATATATTGAGAGAAGACCATGGATCTGTTTCGCAAGAAATCGGTGGATCAGCTTGTCGCCGAATCCACCCCGCTCAAACGCACGATGCACACGTTCGACCTGACGATGCTGGGCATCGGGGCGATCATCGGCACCGGCATCTTCGTACTCACCGGCAAGGGCGCGCTGACCGCCGGCCCGGCGTTGATGGTGTCGTTCCTGCTGGCCGCGGTCTGCTGCGGCTTCGCCGGCCTGTGCTATGCCGAATTCGCGTCGATGGCGCCGGTTTCCGGCTCGGCATACTCGTACGCCTATCTCGCGTTCGGGGAACTGATCGCGTTCGTGATCGGCTGGGACCTGATTCTGGAGTACGCGCTGCAGGCGGCCACGGTGTCCGCCGGATGGAGCGGCTATTTCAACAAGCTGCTCGAAGGGTTCGGACTGCATCTGCCGGTCGAGCTGACCGCCGCGTACGGCACCAACCCCAATACGACCACATACTTCAATCTTCCCGGTTTCGTGATCGTGCTGCTCATCACCTGGGTGCTGTCGATCGGCATCAACCAGACGAAGAAGGCCAACGACATCATGGTGCTCATCAAGCTCGCGATCATCGTGTTGTTCATCGTGTGCGTCATCTGGTATGTCAACCCGTCCAACTGGAAGCCGTTCGCGCCGTACGGCATCTACCAGTTCCAGCCCGGTTCGACGCAGCCGTATGGCATCGTACCGGCCGCGTCGATCGTGTTCTTCAGCTTCATCGGCTTCGACGCGGTGTCGTCGTCGGCCGAGGAGACCGTCAACCCGAACAGGACGCTGCCGCGTGGCATCCTGTATTCGCTGGTCATCTCCACGATCCTGTACATCGTGATGACGCTCATCATGACCGGCGTGGTGCCGTATGAGCAGTTCGCGCAGTTCATCGACGCGCCGGTGGCCGGCGTGATCCTGAAGACCGGCATGAACTGGCTGGCGGTGATCGTCAACCTCGGCGCGCTGATCGGCATGACCACGGTGATGCTGGTGCAGCTGTACGGCCAGTCGCGCATCTGCTACGCGATGAGCCGTGACGGCCTGTTCCCGAAGTTCTTCGGCGACGTGCATGACAAGTACCGCACCCCGTTCAAGGGGACGTGGTTCTTCGGACTGCTGACCGCGTTCGCGGGCGGCTTCATCAACATCAACGTGCTGTTCGAGCTGGTGAACATCGGTACGCTGTCCGCGTTCATTATTGTGTCGGCCGGCGTGATGTGGATGCGCAGGACCCAGCCGGACGCGCATCGCGGGTTCCGCGCTCCGGGCGTGCCGTTCACACCGATTCTGGCAATCGCATTCTGCATGGTGCTGATCGCCGGTCTCAATTGGGAGACCTGGGTGCGGTTCGCGGTCTGGTTCGGCCTGGGACTGATCGTCTACTTCGCCTACAGCCGCAAGCGCTCCAAGCTGAACGCATCCGACGCGGAATAACGTGCTCCCGCTGGCAGGGGCTGTCGCGAAGCAACTGGGGGTGGTCTTCACGGCCAGTAGTGCATCAGACCACCCTCGGTCTCGCTGCGCGCGACAGCTCCCGCCAGCGGGAGCATGTTCGGCGACTGAGGAGCAACGCAGGCGACGCGCCGTTGTTTCGTGCCGGGCGTTACCACTCGTGACGCTGGTATGCGATCCTTGTCGTATCGGTGGGCCGGTCAAGCAGCTGTATCAGGCCGCAGCGGGCGAATCCGCTGGTTTCGAGGACGTGCTGCATGGCCTTGTTGTTGGGGTGGGTGTCGGCGCGGACGTTGCCGTAATGCTTGAGGGCCCAGGCAATGCAGTCGCGGGCGGCATGCTTGACGAGGCCGGAGGACGCGATGCGGTGGATGGTGACGTAGGAATCGTCGTCGAGCCAGGCGCCATCGATGTGATGGTAGGTGGGGTCTTCGCCGGGGCATAGCGCGAATTGCGCGAGGATGCGCTCGTGTCCGCCCACTTCGTCGACGAGCAGCATGGCGCGTCGCTGCGCGATGTCGTCGCGTACGACGTCATCTTTGGGGAAGGTGTCGCCCCATTGGGTGGGGTTGCCGTTGCGTGCCATCAGCTCGCGGGCGCGCGCGTAGTTCTTCTGCATGTGCGGGTAGTCGCGCATGGTCGCGTGTCGGAATCGCCGCTGGGAAGCACTGTCAGTCACCGGTCACCTCATGTTCGTGTGTTGGACAACTGGCCGTAAGGCTATCATGGGCACTCGTCCGATTGGAGTGCATGTGCCGTTTACCGGGAGTCGTTATGATGGGGGCGGATGACATTCATCGAAGGAGAGTAAGCGATGAGTACGTATACGGTCTCGCTGGAACCGGCGTCGGAGGATGACCTTGCGCTGTTCGCGCAGTGGTGGAACAACTGCAAGATTGCGGACGGATGCCGCAAGGAGGTGGATCCGCTGCCGGCGGAGGACAACATCGAGCGTTTCCGCATCTGGTGCCATGAGGAGTCGGATTCCGGTTTCGGGTATGCGATTCGCAATCAGGAGGGGCTGTGCGTCGGCTGCATCAGCGCCTGGGGTATTGCCGATCCCGAGCGTGACGCGACGCTGTCGATCATGGTTGGACCGTACTATCAGGGGCATGGGTATGGCAGCCAGGCGCTGACGATCGCGCTGCACCGGCTGCATGACATGCGAGTGGCCACGATCACGGTGCGTGTGGCGGCTCATAACCTTCGCGCCCGTCACATGTTCGCGGAGCGTGGCTTCCGGGAGATCGACCGAATGCAGCATGCGATCGAGCGCGACGGCAAGCCGTTGGACATCATCGTGATGCGGGCGAGCGCCGAGGATGCAGTGAAGACGCTGTGGCAGGATAATCCGTATGATGATTCGGTCCAGCTGATTCCGCGGCGCAACATCTTCCGCGTGGAATAGTCGACGCATGAGGTAGTGACGAAACAACGATGAGGGCGGCACCGGTCCGATACCGATGCCGCCCTCATCCCATAACCCGGGCCAATGCCGGGAATACGGCTGTGTCGGCCAGTCCCAGTCTCAGACGACCTTGCGCTCGAACGGGTCGGAGCTGATGCCCTTGGCGAGGATGTCCTTGCACCACTCCTTGGCGGTGAACAGGCTGTGGTCACGGTAGTTGCCGCAGCTTTCGATGGTCGTGGCGGGAACGTCATCCCACGTGGCCTTATATGCGATGAATTCCAGCGATTCCTTGAGGGCGCGGGCCACATCCTCGGTGGAGTGCGTGCCCCAGGTCAGCAGGTGGAAGCCGGTGCGGCAGCCGAACGGAGAGCAGTCGATGTAGCCGGGGATGCGTTCGCGCAGCAGCACGGCGATGGTGTGCTCGATGGTGTGCAGGCCTGCGGTCGGAATCGCGTTCTCGTTGGGCTGTACCAGACGCAGGTCATAGTTGGAGATCACGTCGCCGTTGGGGCCGGTCTCTGTGTCGATGTAACGCACGTACGGCGCCTTGACCTTCGTATGATCCAGCTGGAAACTTTCGACAATCGGCTTTTCTTCTGCCATCGCAGACTCCTTTTGCTCGATATGACGCCGGCGCGTACGACCGTTAGCCGGCATTCCATCGACCATTGTCTCACTATCGCGCGCGTCTCGCCGCATTCTTGGCTATAGGCGTTCCTCATATACGGCATATACGGCACGAGGCGAGTCCGGTGCGATGTAACGGCGCTGTCAATCGTCGAAGCCGGCGATGGCCTCCATGAATCGCTTGCCGTATTTGGCCAGCTTGCTGTCACCCACGCCGTTGACGGCGAGGAACTGCGCGTCGGTGATGGGGCGGAGACGGGCCATGTCGCGCAGCGTGCGATCGTTGAACACCATGTATGGGGGTAGGCTGTTCTCGCGGGCGATGGACAGACGCAGTTCGCGCAGTTTCTGGAACAACGTCTCGTTCTCGTCGTCGGGGGCGTACGAGCCCAATGCCGGGCCGTCCGACGCCGCGGATTTCGAACTGGAATCGGTCCGTGACGTCACGCCCGTTCCGGCGCCGGCGGCCTTGCGCTCGACCCGTTTGATCTCATATCGGAATTCGGGCGCGACCGTTTCCGCCGCGCGCTGCCCGAAGCCGACGATCGGCAGCCGCCCTTCGGCGATGGAGAGGAATCCGTCGGTGGCCATCTGGCTGAGCACGTCGCGGATTCGGGCTTCGGGCGCATCGTGCAGACGACCGTAACTCGGGCACCTGTCAAGATGCCGCGCGATGAGGTCCTTTGCCTTGGAGCCGCGCAGTATCGCCACGATTTTCCCCGAGCCGAGGCCTTGGCGCACGGGGCCGCACGTCGGTCGCCCCTGATCGTCGTAATCGTACATGGCATCGTGCACGCATCGGCTGATTGACCGCGCGATGTCGGTCACGTCAAGGGTTTCGAACGTGCTGTCGCAATTCGTGCAACCGCCCGTGCATGTGCCGGTTCTTGACGTGTTCTCGCCGAAGTAGCGGGTCATGTAGACGTGCAGGCAGTCGGTGGTACGGCAGTAGCCGATCATGCCGTCCAGCAGACGGCGCTTGCTCATGCGCACGGTCTCGCGCTCTTCCGGGGTCAGCCGTTCGTTGTCGTTGTCCATGTCGAGCAGGCGCCGACGGGTGACGATGTCGGATTCGTTCCACAGCAGTGTGCATCGGCTCGGCTCCCCGTCTCGGCCGGCGCGACCGGCTTCCTGATAGTATGCCTCGATGCTTTCCGGCATGTTGTGGTGGATGACGTAGCGGACGTTCGACTTGTCGATGCCCATGCCGAACGCATTGGTGGCGACGACTACCGGCACGGCGTCGGTGACGAAGTCGCGTTGCGCCTGGTTGCGTACGTCGGCCGGCATTCCGCCGTGGTAGGCGACCGCGACGGGGCCATCGCGCATGACGGAATCTGCCGCACTGCCGCCCGCCGCTCCGCGCAACGCCGGCACGGTGTGGTTGAGGGCCGCGGCGAGTGCCTCCGTCTCCTTGCGCGTGGCGCAGTAGACGATGCCGGATTCGTCCGGATGCTCGGCTACGTATCGTGCGACCCATGCCGCCTTGTATTTGGTCTCGATCTTGAGCACATCGAAGTACAGGTTCTCCCGGTCGAATCCGGTGACGGTGACTTGCGGGGCGTTGAGCCCCAGGATACCGATGATGTCGCGGCGGACGCGCTCGGTGGCGGTGGCGGTGAACGCGGCTACGGTCGGCCGGGCCGGCAGGCCGGCGATGAACTCGCCGATGCCGAGGTACGACGAACGGAAATCCTGTCCCCATTGCGACACGCAGTGGGCTTCGTCGACGGCCACCAGCGAGATCGGCACGCGTGTGGCGAAGTTGCGGAACCGTTCGGTTTCCAGTCGTTCGGGGGCCACATACAGCAGTTTGATGTCGCCTTGCGCGGCCTGCGCCAGCACCATGGCCTGCTCGTCGCCGCCCTGGGTGGTGTTGACGTATGCGGCCGGGATGCCGGCGTCGTTGAGCGCGTCTACCTGGTCGCGCATCAGGGAGATCAGCGGGGAGATGACGATGGTGACGCCGGGCAGCAACGTGGCCGGAATCTGGTAGCACACGGATTTTCCAGCGCCGGTCGGCATCACGCCGAGCACGTCGCGCCCGGCGAGGATCGCGTCGACGAGCCCTGACTGCCCCGGTCGGAACGAGTCATAGCCGAAATACCGTTTGAGCGCCCCCAGCGCCGCCACCTGATCTGTCATGCCTCCCAACATTACCGCATTCCGGCCACCACTCCTTCGAGTACAGCGTCGGGACTGCCTCTCTCCCCTCTCTTTCCTTCTCTGTCGTCCCAAAAAGCGTCGCTAAGTGCGCGCCGAAACGACAAGTGCGCGCACTTAGCGACGCAAACCAGGCCTTGCATGCATGCCCGTCGGCGTGCCGCCGAATCAGATGGCGGCGAAGGCCTGCTCCAGGTCGGCGATCAGGTCGTCGGCACCTTCGATGCCGACGGACAGGCGCACCAGGTTCGCGGGCACCTCCAGCGTGGTGCCGGCCACTGAGGCGTGGGTCATCGCGCCCGGGTGCTCGATCAGGCTCTCCACTCCGCCCAGTGACTCGGCGAGCGTGAAGATCTGCGTGGCGCCGGCGAACCGCTTGGCCGCCTCGAAACCGGCCGCGAGCTGCACGGAAATCATGCCGCCGAAGCCGCCGTGCATCTGACGGGCGGCAATCTCGTGACCCGGGTGGGATTCCAGTCCCGGGTACCACACGCGCTCCACTTCCGGACGGGTTTCCAGCCATTGCGCGATCTTCAGCGCGTTTTCGCTGTGGCGCTGCACTCGCACGGCCAGGGTCTTCAGGCCGCGGATGTCCAGCCATGAGTCGAACGGGGATGGCACCGCGCCGGCGGCGTTCTGCAGGAACGCGACCGCGTCGCGGGTTTCTTCGTCGTTGAGTACAATCGCGCCGCCGACCACATCGGAATGCCCGCCGATGTACTTGGTGGTCGAATACACGACCGCGTCGGCACCGTCGTCGAGCGGATGCTGCAGCACCGGGGAAGCGAACGTGTTGTCCACCACGACCTTGGTGCCGTGCCGATGCGCGACGTCGGCGGTCGCGGCGATGTCGGTGATGTTGAGCAGCGGGTTGGAGGGCGTCTCCACCCAGATGTACCGGTATTGCTTGGCTTCAAGCGCGGCGGCGACGGCGGCAGTGTCGGTGATGTCGACCACGTCGAGCCCGATGCCCCACGGCACGAACACCTTGGCGAGCAGACGGTAGGTGCCGCCGTACACGTCGTTGCCGAGCAGGATGTTGTCGCCGGGCTTCAGCGTGGCACGCAGCAGCACGTCAATCGCCGCGAGTCCGGAGGAGAAGCTCAGCGCATATTTCGCGCCCTCGACGGCGGCGAGCTGCGCGTCGAAGCTGTTTCGCGTGGGATTGACGGACCGGCTGTAATCGTAGCCGTTGCGCAGTCCGCCCACGCCGTCCTGCTTGAACGTGGAGGTCATGTAGATCGGCGTGACGACGGCGCCGGTGGTCGGGTCAGGCTCCTGTCCGGCGTGGATGGCGCGGGTGGCGAGCGTGGTGTTGACGAGGGCTGCGGCGTTGGTGGAGATGGTCATGATGGTTGTTTCCTTATATTGCAGTTTGCTGTATTGATTCGATATTGAAATATTGAAGTTCGGGTTCGCGGACGCGGTTCAGAAGGGGCTTTGGCCGGGCCTTACAGGTACTGTTCGGCAAGTGATGGCCTGGAGGTCCGCTCGACGATGTCGCCATAGCCGTTCTCGCGCATCCAGTCGTCGTTGAAGATCTTTTCCAGATAGCTGCGGCCGGAGTCCGGCAGCAGCACGACGACTACCTGATTGCTGTCCAGATCGTGCTCACGCGCGTATTTCAGGGCGCTGACGACGGCCATGCCGGACGAGCCGCCGACGAGCAGTCCTTCCTCCGCGGCCAGGCGACGTGTCATCTCGAACGCCTCGCGATCGGTGACCTGCACGATATCGTCGGTGATGTTCCGGTCGAACGCCTTCGGGTAGAAGTCCTCCCCCACGCCTTCGATGTCGTATTGGTGCACGTCGCTCGGGTCGGAGTAGATGGAGCCTTCCGGATCGGAGCCCACGACCGTGACCGCGCCGTCAGAAACCTCCTTGAGGTATTTGCCGGTGCCTGAGATCGTGCCGCCGGTGCCGATGCCGGCCACGAAATGCGTGACCTTGTGGTCGGTGGCTTCCCAGATCTCGGGGCCGGTGGTGTAGTAGTGGCTCAACGGTCCGTTGGGGTTGTCGTACTGGTTCGGGCGGAATCCTCCGGGAATCGTGTTGGCAAGGCGCTCGGCGACCTGATAGTAGGAGCGCGGGTCGTCGGGGCCCGCATCGGTGGGGGTGACGACGACTTCGGCGCCGTATGCGCGCAGCACGGCACGCTTGGATTCGGAGACTTTGTCTGGCAGCGTGAAGATCGTACGGTAGCCGCGCTGCTGTGCGACGAGCGCGAGCCCGACGCCGGTGTTGCCGGAGGTCGGTTCGACTATCACACCGCCGGGCTTGAGTTGTCCGGAGCGTTCGGCGGCGTCGATGATGCGCTCCGCGATGCGGTCCTTGGAGGATCCACCGGGATTGAAATACTCCACTTTGACGGCGATGGTCGCCTTGATGCCGTCAGTGACGTGATGAAGCTTTACGAGTGGCGTGTTGCCGATGAGTTCGGAAAGACTGTTGTGAATGGTCATCGTGGATCCTGTTTCCTTCTGCGTTTCGATTGGTGCGTTATTCGGTTTCGTATACCGGGCAGATGGGTTGAACGCAGTTGAAACAGGTGGATGGTGATCGTCGATGATGGTGTTGGTCTTTGCCGTCCCGTTGTATGACCTGCTACAGATATTGTTGTGCCAATCATGCGACATCGGGGAATCATCAAGAATGAACCGTATTTCAAGTATGCGTCGTCAACCGTTCGCCCGCAGGCGTCGGTCAGCGACAACAACATGAAAGATACGTCATGCCTGACATAGTATCAGCATCTCAGAAAGACACGCGACAGCGCATCCACAATGTGATATCAGATGACTGCCGTCATTGCGCTAGCCCATAAATTGCATAGCGGCGTGAGTGGACCCATCGAATGTCATTTCGACGAATCCACTCACGTACCGGCTAGTCTTTCACCTGTTCGTACACTTGCGCAGGTGTCAGCTCTGATGGAAGCTCATCCCCCGAATTTACGTTGACTCGCTCAAATACCGGCTGCCATGCATCAGAAGCGTTACCATGTTGAGACCGCAAAACGTTCCACGATTGTTGCGTATCGTCGGTCACTCGGTATACGCCGGCAGTCGCACCGGTCACATAGTACTGAGATGACTGTTCTCCAGGCAAATCGGTCGGCGTAAGAAACAACATGACCACGTCACCGGTCTGCAGCAGAGTCTCCGCGCTCCCCTGCTCCGCGGAACCAGTCTGACGTACAATAATGCTGCCACTGTTGACGGTTCCCTTAAGCGTCTGCGAGACCTTCACGTCAAGTAACGTGAAATCAGTAATATCATCAATATCCCGAATCACGGAAGTTCTCGATATTTCTCCGGTAATAATCAGGGGACTATCGTCCTCAAGTTCTACCATGGATTCATAAATGCGTACCCGCGACTGAGAAGCATCCGGCTTGGGAACATTAGATTGTGCCGCTGTCTGACCGCAACCCGCGCACGTAAACATCAACACTACCAACCCCATAAGGGTCGTTAGCCATCTAATCCTTGAAATCTTCTTCATCGTGTCACCTCAATATCTACTGTTAATACCTTTGATATCATCTGACGTGAGATATCTGACACCATTGTTGTAAGCGTCAGATGCACTCTTGTACATCACTGTATTGATCGTAGAATGCCCCAATCCCCAACAATGAGAAAACTCATGAAGCCAAAGCACTCTCATGCGGGCAACCGGGTAAAATGACTTCATATAATAGGTATTTACACGCGAAACCGCGTCTTTAGTATACCCGGACGCTAAAAATGTATAGGCCGATTGTCCTTTATAGGCCGATTGTCCTTCCCACCCATTCTTGCCGAAATTCTGAGAAGTTGCCTGCCAAACCATCCGCGTTCCGGTCGAGAATCCAACTTTCGTTGCTGAATTAATATTGGAGACAGCCTGCTTGGCCGAAGTCAAGTAATTGCCTTTCACCGTGGCCATAAGCATTACAACCTGGTTCTTATTGAGCCAATGACTCTTGCTATAAGAATAGGCACTCGCGACTGGCACCATGCTCATCAAAAATAAGAATGACAATAGCGTTGATACTAAACTTATTGGCCACTTCCTGCAGCGTTGCAGCTTAGACATCTTCGCACCTTTCTGATAAGAACGGAAAGTTACAGAGACAGGATTTATATCCGTGAAGTAGCAACACAGCAACCTATGCTGTTATTAATTTATAATACTCGATTTATAAGAAGAAAGCAAAAACATACACAAGAAGGGCCCCCGGGGGTTGTTGGCCTCGTCCGGGGGTCCTTGTCGTGTGGTGCGGCGGCGTGCTACTCTCCCACACCC